>Ga0228711_1011537_pt1 | contig 11176 bp, 8 predicted proteins | sample MedpolnodulmetaG_2_FD_177996 | JGI IMG/M metagenome (GOLD analysis project Ga0228711, IMG submission 177996) | Root nodule microbial communities from Medicago polymorpha collected in Santa Monica, California, United States - brown nodules | ecosystem: Host-associated > Plants > Roots > Nodule...
TTCCTTTTTTACACAAAAAAAAAAAAAAGGGTCTTGCAAACTATTGCATCAGAACTTTTTTAAGGAACTTAAAATAAAAAGTTATTTAATTAGAAAGTTAAATATTTCAATTCTCAACGTAACAATTATACAAGTTTTCTTTTTAAAAAAGTAGAAATAAAATTAAATGTTAAATGGATGTTTGAAGAATAGGAAGATGTGGAAATATAAAAGTTGTTCTAGAATAGCCATGTGAAATCGAGTAAATAAGTAATGCCCAAGTGAGTTACCTTAAAATAAATGGTACACGGTGTTAAATAATTTACCCATCATTTTTAAGACAATTTACTAAATATTGCCCTAATAAATAATTAACCATCATTTTTAAAGGACCCTAATCTTTTTTTTTAAAAATAAATAATTGTAAATCAAGCAAGTATATTCATGGTCGGGTTAGACAAGTGTACCAAATCGTTTAACAAGTAATAAAGTGATAAGTAGAGTATCATATATATCCACCGGGATTGTTGTTTTAACCAAACAATTTGTGTTACTTAGTTGGGCTCAATAAAATAAATAAAGAGATAAGTGTTTAGAGTTTTGTAATTTAATCTGTTTGCAATAGAGCAAAATTTACCTGTTTTGATTGCAGAATGTTAGCGGCGGTTCCTCTCTATTTATGTGTTGGAATTAAATAACAGTCAAGTCAAGTTCAGTATTCTAAGTATACTATCTAAGTAACGAGTTTGTTAAGATGTTATAACCTAATCAGTTGTCAAGTTGCACCTGGTGGTCACACAGTGATCCTTACGTGTGAGGTCTTACTCTCTCAGAGATGTAGGTCTATACCTTTGTCTGTCGAGTTGCACCTGCTGATCCATGTGACGGTTCGTGGGGATCTTACTCGCTCAGAGGTAATTGAAACATAAACTTAAATTAGCGTTCCTAAATTTTCAAAGGTATGACTTCCCAATGTTCCTAAAGGTTCCCTCATCTATGAATCATAGAATTACATAGCACACTCTCCCTCTTGGTAATTCTACAAACGGGCAATCCTATCAGCGTCTACCTTACCAAGGTGAAAGGAAAATGGAGTTATTGGGATGATTTAAGTCGTGAAGTCACATGTTTCCTTAATTAATAAACCAATTACTACATGATTTAAGTAGATATGGATCAATATTAAGTATGTTGATGTAGTTTTTTTTACGTCTATCAAAAGTAAGTATTCATATATCGTCTCCTCAGGGACTAGTGTGATATCATGGATTGTTCGACATCAATTATCATTCTAAGTTGAAAGAGTAATTTGTTTGTTTGTTTGTTTAAAATCTAGTTAGCTATGTTATAAGATTAAAACTTGAGATTAATAGGGCGTGAAACTTGTTAGGATTAGAGTTCCTTAATCAAGCATCACACGTAACCTAAAGATCATGCATGGATTCTAGCTTTTCTTTGATATTACCACGTATCCCTCGTCAATATCATTCGTGTCCAAATAATATTGTGACTTCAATTGTATCGTTTAATCGTCGATGTCTTGCATTATTAAACGATCCAAGAGTCATTCCTATCATTCAATCAACAATTTCTCAATCTCTTAAATGATAGGAAAGCATTAGGTTCGGATACAAATGGTGGTTATCTAAACATCAATTCCATGTCTAGAATTTGTGTTTGGATAGAGGATTATTCTAAACCTAGATTCAACAGTATTTTTCAATTACAATTAAATCAAACATAAGCAATAAAGTGCAAGAATAATCTCCATATCAAATGAAATACTAGAACCATACATTGATAGATCAATTGATTACATGATTAGCTAAGATCAAGTACCTCTAATCCCAACAATGGAGATTTAGCTACTCATTGTCATGGAAGCTTTGCAAGAATGAATTGAAATGGAAAGATTCATTACAACTTTGTGATTTCTCACCAAATGAGGAAGAATCCGACTTCTATCACTCTTACTCTATGAAGAACAAGCCCTATCTCTCTCTCTCTCTCTCTCTCTCTCTAAGTATTCTTCTGTGATTCTTTGAAATAAAAACTAATACTTCTTTTAAAAATTGATTAAGGGCTATTTATAGACTTTCTCATCTGCATCAACTCGCCTCGCGAGTTCCTTTACTCGCCATGGCGAGTAGATGTTTCTTCCCCAGTGGGTTTGTGCCACGTCATCACTGTGGAGTTTAGCCGCCCTAGCTCGCCTCCCAAGTAACTTGACTCACCATGGCGAGTAAAACTGTGCTCCTTATGCTGTTTCTTTGATAACTCGCCATTGCGAGTTGGGGGCGAGTAAATGTGCCTTTCTGCCTATTTCTTGCTGATGCTACTCGCCATTGCGAACGGAAGGCGAATTGGAGGCGAGTGAATGTGCCTTTCTGCTCATCTTTTGCCTTTTTGTATTTTTTTTCTTGTTTTTCTTCTTTGCTCAGTGCCTTGAGTAACTTTCATGCACAATTAGGTAAAGTAAGATAGATAAAGCGTAAAGGGACCATAATCACTTATCTCTCGGCTTTTTCCTTAATAAATTGCAAAAACAAGTAACTAAAGTGCCCTAAATCTTCATTTGAATTACTACTTTCTGGCACTTATCATATGTCACCTTCCTAAGTACTTACTATCAGGGTATGCTCGCTTTCGGTTTGTTTAGCTAGGGTATGCTCGATTTCGGTTTGTTTCGCTAGTCACTAATTAATTACTTTCTGATTAGACATATATACATTAATACTAGGTATGTCACTTCCCTAAGTGCCTAATTCATGGTTATGCATCAGAGGAGATAAATCATATGCACTACAGTAAAACTAAATAGCAAACAGAAAATAAGTAAATAAAAGACTTTAAATTAAATAATTATCCAACAAATAAAGTAGAGGTTCATCTTAGAACCCTAGCCAAAAAATATTTAGTTACTCATGGTAACTAAAGAAAAATTACAAAAGAAATAAAACATAGCCTAGAGAAACTTGGAATGAGGGGAGAGAAACTCCTCCCCGAAATAGGGAGAGTTTCCACCTGAAGTTGGGCCAAAAACTGGGCTTGCAAAATCCAGGTTTGGCCCGCACACAACAAAGCTCAGGGCGCCTACCCAATGCTCGGGGCGCATGAGAGTGCACAAAATGCTCTCTCGGGTAGCCTAGGCCATACTCGGGGCAGCTAGGTCTTGCTCAGGGATCACGGCTCATGCTCGGGGTACTCGTGGCTGCTACTTTTCAACGTTGTATGATGACAATTTTTCATGGATTTTGTTGAATATATTATGGAAGTTTTATGGATGATTTCTTGATACATAGATCAATTTTTTTATAACTGTTTGACTAACCTAGAAAAAGTCCTTGAGAGGTATAAAATAGTGAATCTTATTTTGAATTGGGAAAAGTGTCATTTTCTAGTGAGGGAAGGTATTGTACTTGGACACCTGGTTTCTGAACAAGGTATTGAGGATGACAAGGCTAAAATTGAAATTATTGAAAAAAATGTTATCTCCTACCTCAGTCAGATAAGTAAGAAGTTTCTTGGGTCATGCCAGCTTCTACCGCCAATTTATAAAGGAGTTCTCCAATATTACTAAGCCACTAAAAATCTTGCAGCTTATGGATGCATGTTTTGTTTTTGATGATTTATGTCATAAAACATTTTGCAGGTTAAAAGAAGCTTTGATTACTTTCCCAATCATGCCACCATAGGATTGGAATCTTTCATTCAAGATAATGTGTGATGCAAGTGACTATGTAGTTCAGGTAGTTAAGGGTCAAAAGAAGGATAAAAAGATGCATGCTATCTATTATGCTAGTAGAGCCTTGAATGAAGCCCATGTGAATTATTCCACAACAGAAAAAGAGTTATTGGCAATAGTCTTTATTGTTGATAAATTCAGACGATACCTGGTGGGGTCAACAAGCATCATCAATATAATTCACTCAGCAAATAAAAAATTTGTTGAACAAAAATGATGCTAAATTGAGGTTGATCCGATGAATTTTTCTCCTCCAGGAATTTGACCTAGAAATAAGGGATTTGAAAGGCACTAAAAAATGTTGTGGCCGATCACTTGCCAAGGCTGAAAGAGAATAGTGAGAATGAGCTTCCACTTGATGATTCCTTTTCGGATGATCAACTATTCTTTTTAGGGCAAGTTGAAGCACTATGGTATGCAGATTTTATGAACTACCTTGCAACTGGTGTACTGCCTTCAAGCTGGAAATACCTGCAGAAGAAGAATTTTTTTCAAGATATCAAGCACTACTAGTGGGATGAGCCTTACCTTTTCAAGAGGGGGTCAGATGGCATATTCAGAAGGTGCACTCTAGAGGATGAGGTAACTAAAATTATAATTCACCACCATTCTTCTTCTTATGGTTGCCACACCAGTTCTCAAAAGATAGCTTTTAAAATTCTTCAATCTTGTCTTTGGCGGTCATCACTCTTTAAAGATGTGCATCAATTTGTTCCTCAATGTGATCAGTGTCAATGCACTAGAACCATTTATAAAAGAAACGAAATGCCCTTGAACAACATTCTAGTGGTTGAGATCTTCGACATTTGGGTGTTGATTTCATGGTCCTTTTTTGTCTTCTTTCAGAAATCAATACATTCTAGTTGTGGTAAACTATGTTTCAAAATGGATTGAAGTTATTGCTTCTCCTAACAATGATGCATAAGTTGTTATAGAACTTTTTAAGAAAATGATGTTTCGAAGGTTTGGAGTGGCAAGAGCGGTAATTAGTGATGGAGGATCTCATTTCATCTCCAGACAATTTGAAAAGCTTTCACAAAAGATTGGGGTGAGGCACAAAATTGCAACACTTGATCACCACCAAACAAGTGGCCAAGTTGAGGTTTCAAATAGAGAAATGAAGTCCATTTTAGAAAGAAAAAAATTGTTTCTACTACTAGAAATGATTGGTCAATTAATCTTGATGATACTCTCTGGGCTTACCAGACAACATACAAGACTCCCATTGGAATCACTCCTTTTAAATTAATTTATGGGAAGTCTTAACATCTTCCAGTTGAGATAGAACATAAAGATTACTGGGCAATAAAAACCCTCAACTTCCACATGATGTTAGCAGGAGATAAAAGAAAACTTCAACTAAATGAATTGGAAAAACTAAGGATGGATGCTTATGAAAACGTCAAGATTTACAAAGAAAGAACAAAAAAATAGAATGATATGCATATTATCTTAAGGGATTTTAAAAGAGATGATCCTGTATTACTCTTCAAATCAAGGACGATACTTTTTCCAGAAAAATTAAGGTCAAGATGGTTTGGTCCATTTCAATTCCAGAAGGTTTATCATTTGGGGGAAGTAGAAATATGGTCTGAAAAGACCAGATCATTCAACTTCAATGTTCAAAGGCTACAAAAATATAGGCTTAATTGCAGTTTTAGCCCCCTAATTTTCTCAAAGTTGCGATTTTGACCCCCTAAGAAAAAAAACTACAAAACTGCCCCCTAAGTTTTGCACATGTGGCAGTTTTGGCCCCCAAGGCTGATATTGACCCGGTCTACGCTGACGTGGCACCCTAAGTGAGGTGCCACGTGTTATTTTATTTTATTTTTTTGGCCTTGGGGGGCCAAAACTGCTACAGTTGCAAAACATAAGGGGCTGTTTTGTAGTTTTTTTTCTTAGGGGCCAAAATCGCAACTTTGGAAAAGTTAGGGGGCTAAAACTGCAATTAAGCCAAAAATATAATGTGGGTGAAAATAATGAAAAAGGAACCACTTTGGTTCTGCACAACTGAAACTGAGAGAAAAAAAAATCTATTTCTAATCATCAAGCTAGTGATGTTAAATTAGCGTTGCATGGGAGGAAACCCACTGGTTAATACTTTTTTGTTTTGTTTTGTTTTTGTAGGATAAAGAATGGAATAAATGTCCCCAAGTATTTAAAAACCACATCATCAGTTCGTGTGTGGTCACACACAACCCTTGCACATAAGATTTCTACAACCTGGAAGAAACACATGATCTGTGCGTAGTTAAGAACGACCAGTGCACATTTGACAGCTTTTCCCATGCACAACCAGAAATAAACGCACGATCTGTGCATGGTAAAGTTTGATTTTTGGCAGAAAGATATGCACTGTCTGTGCAATTAGGCATCTTGTATGTGCGCTTCGTGCATGTACCACTCATTAAAATACAAAACTCCCACTCTTTTATCATTTTCAACCATTATTATTCTTCTTCCCTAAGTCCTTAACCCTCGAAAATCTCTCAAGCACCCAAACCTCGTCAAACCTTCGCCAATCTTCACAAAATTTCACACGAACAACTACCCACAACATCCTCTAAAAAATCCAACCATCAAAATAATCATTCAACTACTTGCCACCAAGTTCCTTAGCTTTGTATCCCATAACCCATACACCTAAAACCTCCACAAATCACCTCCAATAACCACCCAAACCCTACCGAATATTCAAAACCTATCCTCAAAACTATCTTATTCCACCAACATTTCACAACAAATCCCAACATTTTTGAACCCTAAAAAAATCCCAATTAGGTAAAAAAACGAACAAATGGGCCTGATGGTCGAATATTGGAAATTGTACTAAATCGTTTACCAAGTAATAAAATGATATGTAGAGTATCACATCCATATGGATTGTCGTCCCAACTAAGCAATCTGCGTTATTTATTTAAGAACAAAGAGCAATAAATAAAACAATTAAATAAAAGATAAAGGGGGGTTTGTGCAATTTGCTCTTTTTGCTCAGAGCAAGAGTTTAGAAGTAAATTGTTTTGATTACAGAATATCAGTGATCAAACATTATTTAGATATTGGTTATATGTCTTCTAATTAAGGGATGAGTTTGTGGGGTTTTATTCCTCCCCAGCTTGTGTTAGCTTTTTCTTCTATTGTCCAATGTTCAGAGTCTGATAGAGTTCAGAGTCTTATGAAGCGGATTAAGCAAAGAGATAGAGAGAAGAGAAAGATACAAAGCAATTATACAGGTTCCTTCCATAATCCAGTAGTAGTCCTTTCCCCCTTGCATTTCCAAGGAGAGTTCAGTAAATCAATATCTGATTACAAATGCTCAAGCACAAAAGCAAGAGACTTCCAAATGCTCAAGCATACAAGCAAGAGATTTCCTATGCTCAAGTAGAAAAGCAAGAGACTTCTAGACAAATAAAATTACACAGAAAAATGTTTGAGGTTGAACATTTGATTGTGATATACAATTAGTGGTGTTCACAATACAAATCACATATAGACTCTTAAGACTCTAGAATTTCTAAAATATGAAGGTTGTTAAGAAATTTTAAGTGAACTTTGATGTGGAACAATTTCAGCAGAGGTTTGACACTTGTAAATTGTTCTTGAGTCTCTTACAATCTTCAAGTCTTCACTCCTTTATATAGAGGTGTGAGAGATTCATTGATGATTGCCAACACATCAAAAAGAGTTGTTGTTGAAGCTTGATCATCACCAATGATCTATTGCTTGATTTGGTTATAGTCATATGAGGGAACAATTTCAATTTCATTCCTTGTATAGAGAATAACCAGTGTAGACACAACTGTTACTATGTCCTTTTCCTGTGCTCTTTAGTGGATAAGCATCCAATGTCTTCTAATTCCTCTGAAATAGTCATTGATCCATGCTTCTATTCCTTTTACAATGATGTGTCTTTAGAATAACAAACTTTAACTAACTGCAACTTCCAGTCTTCAGACTCTGATGAACTTTAGCTTCTGAGGATCTTCAGACTCTCTGATGACGTCAGCTTCTGGTAGTCAACTTCTGATGGAGTTCACACCCTGGCAATCTTCAGACTCTGTCTTGCAACATAAGCTTCCTTTGAAAATTCCTTTGCTCTCTTTTGTTCTTTCATAACCAATACTTGGAATTAAGACTTATAAATTTTGATCTATGGTCCTGCACACTTGAACAAATATTAGCATATCCAATTGACTTTTTAATACCTTGTTATCATCAAAACTTAAAGGTGGTAATGTTAAACACATTTTGTTCCAACACAGTTGTCGAGTTGAAACCGTACACCGGAGTTTCTACGTACGTTAATGCTTAGAGTTCGTAGAGGTATGCATGGTTCTTACTCTCTCAGATGTAATTGAAACACATAATTAAATTATGGTTCCTAAATTGTCAATGGCACTAAAGGTTCGCTCATATCTGAATCTTAGAAGTTCATCACCATACTCTCCCTTTCGGTAGTTATACAAATAGGAAGCCCTATCTCGTCTACCTTACTAAGGATGTAACCAGAGTAAAGTAATTATGCCAGTTCCATTACCATCATTACTGCTTTTTCCCTAATTCGGGTGGTTACACCATTATCTTAGTTACTTCCTGATTCAAGAAGGTTTTCATCGATATTAGGTATGTAACTTCTCTAATTACCGTTATATCAGGGCTGGTTCACTTCGAATGAAATTAAGAATTTGCATAATTAAATTAAAAAGGATTCATAAACTAACTAAATGAAGAACTTAAATTAAATAATCCAACAAATAAAATAGAGGTTCATCTTAGAACAAAGAAATAAAACATACCATAGAGACTTAGAGTGAGGAGAGAGACTGATAACACGTAAAATACACTACTATTTTAGCTCGACTTATACATGTTTTGATCTCGGTTTTATAGATTTTTGCAATGTTATGCTGGTATTGTGTGTCTATTTCAGATATCTGTTGATTAAAGATCCTTGCGTGTCAAAATGATGAAAAAAATGGTGAAAAAAGGAAGAAAGCTCAAAGTCACCCGAAAGTCAACAAATCAGATGAGAAAGTCAACACCAAGCATGACGGCCGTCATGACCCATGACCGGCAAACTGTCACAACCCATGACCGGCAGACTGTCACCCCATGTGACGCCCGTCATGGTGTTGAGTTGAAAAAGTCTCCCCACGTTCAGTAGCAGTTTTCCCATTTGCCTGCATTTTCTCCACCATAAGGGACACGACCAGAGGCACCTCACTTGGAGTTTTTGCCTATAAATAGACCTGGAAGAATCAGTTTAAGGACACCAAACTTTTTAGAGATAAATTCAACAATTTAGAAACTGCTTTTAGAAGCTTTCAGTTCATTTGTTTATTTGCTACGTACAGTTTCAGAACCTTTGTTTACTTTGCAAAGATTGGAATTAAGTTGTAACTTCACAAATTAATTTCGATTGCTACGTTATAACTTTGTTATTCATTAAAATCCATTCCTTTCCATTCCAATTTAGGCTTCCTTTTTCTTTTATTATTTTCCTGTTGTTGCTGCACTTGTTTACTTCAATTCCAATTTGGAATTGTTATTGCTACTGCCACGTGCGTACCATTTTAATTGAGTTTTCTTGCTGGCTGCTGGTCCCTAATTAATATCATACCATTCAATTCAAAATCCTTGTTGTTGCGGGTTTCAAATTGGTGATCATTTGAATTGGATTTGTGTTGATTTCTTGGACCGTAGCTGACAGTTTCCATCAATTAACAGGTTCTGTCCAATTTGCTTATATTGATTCATATTTTGTTTGTTTTAATTCTCTGTTGTTTCAATGATGATGAATATTATAAAGAAAAGCATGTTTATTATAATTACTATGTCTGAGCAGATTTTTAGAGTCTGGAATGTGATGAACGTCGTATCAATGTTACTCTGTTAAGTTGTATGATAAGTAATTGTAACGGGAATTATTTTTAAGCTTGAAAATTCTGATTTTTAATGATAAATATTTACGGCGAAAGCTGGAATAATGCAATACCGGTCTCATATCGAAAGAGTGAAACTTGTATCTGTCCATAGAATTTTTAGGAATTAATTTTAAAATTCAGCGAAAGCGTTTTCTTTAATTAATTTAGAAATACTAGTTAAACTTGTAGCCGTACACGCGAAAGCTGGCGTCTATGAGTTTAAAATACGGTTCCGGATGTGCGAAAGCCAACGGAACCTTTAAATTACATTTCTACTAAAAATAACTTTTCAAGCGTAAATTGATTGTTTTTCAAACGGAGTTTTGACGTTGTAAGGCGTACATGCAAAAGCGGTCAAATAGATTACAAAGTCAAAATTCGGTGTCGTACATGCGAAAGCTGGCGACCCCTTTAATTTAATTCTTTTTGTGCGCGAAAATATTGTTCTGTTCTAATAATAAAATACAATTTAGCTAGTATCAACGATCGACGTGAATTATATTCCAGGTTCTCGTCATCTAAAGTAATTAAAAACAAGTTATTTTCCAATTTTGCAACTAAACTAATTAACATCACCTTAGATAAACAACGTGACAATAAATAACGGTACTTGACATTGGTCTCGGTGGGATTCGACATCTTTTGTACTAAAACCGATATTTCTGTGCACTTGCGGACCTATAAGAGACTCCTCTCTGAAAGCTTATAGTGCTTGCCTTCCTTTTGAAACGATTCGTTCTGAATGAAAAATATGAATGAAAGGAGTTGTATTAAAGGTAAACTTTCCATCTGGGTTTGAGCCTTAAAACTGCGTTTATTCCACCAAAAAGTTGCAAAAATGAGTTATTTCCCAAAATAGAACACCCGGGCGCACACTGGACACACCCCGGGAGCGCACAAGTGTAATTTTATACACCCGGGGCGCATGGAAAACACTTGTGGGTGCATGAGTGTATTTTTGCGTACCCTGGGCTTCCTAGATCACACCTAGGGGCGCACTAGTTTGTTTTCTCGCGCTTAATCGTCTGTTCCTTTGTCCTTTGTACATTTTCTTCCATATAACTTGTTATGCGACTTGGAATTTAATTTCTACTTCTTGTAATGTCTTTGGAGGCTTCTTGTAATATGATAAGAATAACGTAAGATATGTTATCAGGGCCCTAAAATTTTTTGTCACGATGTTGGTACTTCTACTGGATGAGAAAGAAGAGGAGTGGATCAAATACAACCAACATGCATGGAATTGTCTTTAAGGATAAAACTCAGCTGAATCGATAAGCATCACATGAAAGCATGATGGTCATCATCACGAGGTATCCTGAGAAATTTGTTGAGAAATAATGGAACACTGGTTAATTCTAGTGGAAGTTAAATAGAAAAACACAAGGTAAGAACTAGTGTGTGACTTAAAAATGTCCCACATTGGTGAGACACACCAACTAGCAAGTGTTTATATAAGGGTGGGGTGACCTCCAAGGGTGTGCCCTTGGGGTACCCACTTTTGCGAACGGTTGAGCGCTTAGAAATA
>Ga0228711_1011539_pt1 | contig 11174 bp, 8 predicted proteins | sample MedpolnodulmetaG_2_FD_177996 | JGI IMG/M metagenome (GOLD analysis project Ga0228711, IMG submission 177996) | Root nodule microbial communities from Medicago polymorpha collected in Santa Monica, California, United States - brown nodules | ecosystem: Host-associated > Plants > Roots > Nodule...
TTTTTCCTTTGTTAGCTCGCCATGGCGAGCTGGACTGCTTGGGAGGCGAGTAAACATGTGGTTCTGCCTATTTTTGCCTTGTTGCACTTGGTTGCTTGTTTTCCATCTTTGCCCAGTGTCTTGAGTCGTTTTCCTGCACAATTAGGTCAAGTAAGATAAATAAAGCGTGAATGGATAAAATTCAATTAACTCTCGGCTTTTTTCCTTGATAACTTGCATAACAAGTTACAAAAAGTGCCATAAATCTCCATCAGAATTACTACTTTTTGGCCCTTATCATACAGCATAATGAATTTTGGAGAGAAAAGGATTTGATTAAGTAGATGAATTTTGGAGAGAAACGGTTTTAGGGTTCGAGAATGTGAATTTTGGAGAAGATGAATTTTGACTAAGCAAGACAATATGCTCAATGATTGGTCATAGGGTTAACTTCACCCAAAAAGTCATTTTCATGACTTCACCATAGAATTTTCCTAATAAATTTTGTTAAGTGATGATGTGACATGCTGACAAGGAGTATGAGGTGTCACATAGAATAAAGTGAAAGTAGAAAATTGTCACTTTGGTCCCTGAACCAAAAATCAATATCCCCAAATTGAATCTCAAATCCCTAAATATCATCTAATTCTCTCTTTTGTTCAAAATCAATCTTCCATTAAACACCAACTTATTGTTAGGTCCCTGACTATAAACACGAAATTTCACTAAAGTTTCTGACAAGTTGTTAGTTTAACATGCTACCTACCGACAACACTAAGGTATCTGTGTAATATATGCTTATTATTTATTAGTGAATTAGATTTTGAAGTTGAAACCTACCTTTGCTAATAAAAACAACTCTCTCCATAAATATGAATTCAAACAAAAATATACTATATGCTAATAAATATGACTTCCAGGAATGTGTTAAGCTGCATAACTTCCAAACAGGAACACAATGTTTGCTTTATGTATTGGGTTTATGGCATGACAATTTGGTGTTGAAAGAGATTACTGCATAAAGTGAATTAATATAGTAGTAGAGACAACTTGGTGCAATTTTGACTTTCTTTATATCATTAAGGTTATAGCCTCAATTCGTTATGAAAATCTCTCTCTATATAATCAAAACACACTAATAATTACAATGTATTATGACCATATAAAAAGTATGCACAAAACCATACCAAGTAACAAGCTGTTCCAAGCCTTGTTTGCCCAACCACTACATAGAAAATACCTACCGAAGTAGTCCAGCAAGTACTACATAGAAATTTTGGTGCCTTAGACAAGACTATTATGTTTTTTTCATATAAACTCTGCTAGCTTAGTATCAGGAAAAATAGTTATTAGAGACACATTAACCATAGAACTCTACTAGCTTATTATCACTGATCAGCAAATGCTTGGTAGCAAATAATTCTAGTTATTACTAAACTACATATGAATCACAAATTGGAAAGTACTTGTTAGTTGCCACATTCTGCAGATACATGTTTGAGCATCCAAGTCAAATTTCGTGTTTAACTAACAACTTAGTGTTGATATCTTAGTGTTGTCGGTAGGTAGCATGTTAAACTAACAACTTGCAAGGGACCTTAGTGAAATTTCGTGTTTACTGAGGGACCTAACTTATAGTAAGTATGCACAGTTAGAGACCTAACAGTAAGTTGGTGTTTAATAGAAGATTGATTTTGAACAAAAGAGAGAATTAGGTGACATTTAGGGATTTGAGATTTAGGGATTTAGGAATTTAAGATTCAATTTGGGGATATTGATTTTTAGTTCAGGGGCCAAAGTGACCATCTTCTACCTTCACTTTAGTCCCTGTGACACCTCATACTCCTTGTCAGCATGCCACGTTATCACTTAACAAAATTATTTAACGTCAAGAACTAAAGTGATAACGGTAGTTCAGAGTCAAAGACTTATTTGTATTTAATCTTGAGTCAGAGACCTTTGTGACAGTGAGGTGCATAGTCAGGGACTAAAGTGACTATTTGCTCATATTTTAATTGGGAAAATGCTATGTTTCGCGACAAATAACTTCCATAAGCTATCACGATAGTGTTAATTAACCATGTGGGCCACCTATTGTGTTTTCCATCAACCCATGTATTGTTATAAGGAACCAAATCCAACGGTTACCATGCATTCATGATTTTTTCGTGATGATTTCCTTAGCTGAAAATAGCATCCCTGTTTTAATTGTGACTAAAATTAAGAGTCTACCATAAGAATATACTACTCCCTCCGCATTTTATGGTATAGTATTTTAAAAAAGAAAAACAAAATGTGACAAATTAAACACGGTGGTGGAACCACATTGGGATGAACAGGGTTCGACTGAACTCTCTGAACTTGAGAAAATACACATATATCCATATGGTTTTGCATAATATGAACCGACTAGTTTTTTTTTTTCTCTTTGCACAACTAACAAAAGAAACCTAAATCAATCTTAATTCACCCATTTTATATTGTCTCGTGACTTATACTGTGAAAAATGTATTCGACAACATTGATAATTAGGTGATTATTCAATAATTTCATTATATGAAAATGTGTAAAGAATAATTGTAGAGTATGTATGTAATTGTTGAAGTCCAGTATAATTTTTTGAATATGTATGTATGTATTTATGTATGTATGGTGTCTTGGAAACTAAACAGGCTTAACGCTCTCTACTATCTTGCGATAAACAACAAACAGTAAATGTCTTACCTTATCCCCTAAATCCAACCTTTTCCTAAAGATGTAGGCTTCATGTTCATGGTGGTACATCTGCACCATCAATATGCCCCAATGGGGGTGGTTAGTATGATGGAGATGTCGTCGTTCTGTTGTTGAAGACCCCTCTCGTCGTCGTCGCGTTTAGGGGTTTGTTTTGTTTTAGACCGATCTACTTGTTCGTTTTCTTGCTCGACATTTAGATTGAAGATGGATTTGTATCTCAGATCCACAAGTTGGTCCTTTTGAGCTTCTTCTTCACAGATCTGTGGTGATCTCTCTCGGGCCATGGGTTTTGTGTTGTTTGATGTTGTCTATTTTTATTTTATGGTTATTGTCATCGTCGACGGCTAAAGCAGTGTTCTTTGAGTTTGATGTTGCCTTCTAAAACCCTTTTGGTAGGTTCATCAAAGACGCTTCATTCAGATCCAGTTTTAGTTTCGTTTGCAGATCTGATTTGTCCTTCGATGGCTCTCATGACCTCTTTTGCAATTTCGTTGTGGAGCATGGTGTAATGAGCGTGTTCCAAGTGTTCACGCGCGTCGGATGATACATATGGTTTGGCCAGAAATGGTGTTGTTAAATTGTTGTCCTTGATCACAGTGAGTTGTTGGTTGGGGATTTGTTATCGTGTTGGCGATAGGGTTCACCACCATAAGCAAAAAGTTCGAGTTTGCTTGAATTCGTTCTAGGTTCCTGCTCGTGTACATTCGTGCATCACTATTTTTTTGCAGTTTGGTTTCAGGTTCGTACGCGGACCCGCTAGATTTTACCGGTGTTGGTGTTTTTGCACTTGTTGTTTTTTTAACCTTGTATAGGCTGGATTCTAACATCTTTAAGTTGTTTTTTTTTTATGTTTTTTTGTTTTGTTTTGTTCATTGACTCGGGTTTACGCTCCCCAATTGTTTGTAACTTTTTATGTTTAATCTATCTATGGGTTAGCATATGGTATTCCATTTGCTCCCTTTTGTCTCACACACACATATTGACACACACATACATATATATCATTAATTAAAATTCAATTGTTTGAATCTCTCGTCCAAGATCCTGGCAATGGCACCTGGTGATGAATATAAGTCATTTTATGAAACCTAAGAAACATTCATATTTATTTTCATATCATTCCTACATTTTACTATTTATTACTCTTTCTTCATCCTACTCTTTTAATTTCTCTTTGGATGTCATTAATAAAAGATAATTTTGTAAAATCGATCTTATTTTTTTTCCTTCGGTGAAAATGGCAAAGTGTAATAAATATAGAGGAAGTATAAGATAATGCAATACATTTTTGTTTGCTTTTTTTTATTAGATATACATATATAGGATGTCCTATAAAATTTTATGGACTTTTTGTCATTCTAAATCTAGACAAAAAAATAAATTTGTTAATTATATAATTTCTATATATACTAGTGGAAATTTAGACATTAATTTGTTCAGCTATCCACTTTTCTATTTCGTTGTATTTTATTATCATCTTTTGGAAAAATACAACAATCAAATAATGTTGACAAAAAAGATCAAAATAAATTTTCATTATTGAGCCCGATATTATTTCTATTGAGTGGTCTTGTTTCTATTGCAATGAAATTCAATTGATTTTTTAAGGAAAGTTATTTGGTACTTTAGAGTTTTGTTATGTACTAATATCTTGTAAACAAAATTATTTTAAAATTTATATTTTCTTTAAAATAATAAATAGAAAAAAGGGCATATATTAAATGATTGAATGATAAATATCTATCAACAAAACTGAAGGGAGAACATATTTATTTTTTAAAGTTAAATAATATTACAAAAAAATAAAATTTTAAATACAATGATTTTTTTTTTGTAAAAAGGCTAAAAAAACAAGAAAACAGCAAAGAGGGAAGCAAACAGAGAGCAAAGCTCTCAAATAAAAAGTTCTAGCAGCATCACTTTGAAGGAGAAGGAGGAGATCTGCTGGTGAAGTTTCGTGGTGAGAGAAGTCGGTGTTCGTCGAGGCGCCAAGCCTGGCAATAATATATGCATATTAATTTTGAAATTCTGGCACACCAGCTTTCAGATGTTCTATGCAATGTTCCAACACCAAACTCAAATTATGAATGTTGAGTGTAATGTTTAGAACATCGTGTTAACGAAAACAAACAGAAATACGTAAAAGTAAAAGACAAGAAAGAAAAATGCACAGGAGGATTGTTAACTCAGTTCGGTGACAAACACACCTACTCTGGGGGCTACCAAGCCAGGAAGGAAATCCACTAGTGTAGTCCTTATTCAAAGCTCTCAGCAAACTCCAAGTTTACAACTCTAGACCTAGGATCTACCCGTATTGACTTCAACCTAGGAACTCCTAGATCTGAGATCTCATCTCACTTCCACTCAATCAATCACAACCCCTGTGATTATCAAATTACAACTCAATAAGATGAAGTTACCTTCAAACAAAAACTACATTCGTGCTTCAAAGCTTAGGAGTAGTATACAACTTACAACTCAATAAAACACAGTCTTTAACATGTATCAAGGTGATACAAGAAAGGCTCACAAATAACAATGACTCAAAACCCTAAAAATCTCTAATCTTCAATGACGGCTTGAATGAATAATTAGGTCTTGAAGTCTTGTATATATACTGAAGCAATATGGGCTAGATAGTCTTGTTGGGCTTCAGAACAATGTAGATCCAAACGCTGATCCACTTAACAAGAATCAGTAAGAGATAAAGCAACTCATAAAATGTCAGAACATCTTTAGGAACAAACCATACACATCCAAAGTTTCCTAAAATATTGTTACTCCTTTAGGAAATAAAAGAACAGCTAATTCTTGACAAAAAGCACGCTACTTGGCCAACAAGAAATAAGACGTGGATTCCTTAATAAGATAAAGTGTGCGTAAACCAAGGCACATAAACAGGGCTCACTGAACCGTGCCAAGATGTTGGAAAATCATATCAAATTATGAACTCCTAAAACCTGAACGGCATTCGCCGCCTTCATTCACCAATAGGAATGAATTTGAATTTTTCCAACAGTTGGTGGATGGTATTTATTGTATTTTAAACAATCTATTATTACGTTCTGACCATAAAACTCAAACACACAAAAGCCACAAGAGTTGCATAAAGGACCTTTTAGTTGCCGACCTGCCTAACAAGAAAGAAAGTTGAAGAAAATGATCAGCACCATCAAGCGGATCAGCCCCAAAGACCCCAATCCAATCACGAACTAAAGACCATAAATCTTTGAATATATAGCACGAGAAAAATAAATGATTAGCTGTTTCCACTTCGCCGCACCCAGTCACACACATTTGCGCCTCCTGGGAGATGATCCCACGAGCCACAAGATTCGTTTTGGTTGGTAACCTATTATGGAGAAGTCTCCAAGCAAGAATAGACACCTTACCATTCACGTAACTTACTTTGATCATATTTGTTTATTGTTATATAAAAAAAATGATAATATATAAAAATGTTGTGGGATTTATCTTGATGAGTATTTTTAAAATATTAAATTTTATAATTTTTGTTAATACATAATTAAAGATATTAAAAGTCAAAGATGTGCATTAGTATGTATGCAGCAATTAACAATGTCGCTTATTTTAAGACGGATGAAGTAATATATAGTAGTGTTTATACTTATAGTGTGACTCACATGTTCATTATTTTAAGATTATAATCATATCAGTTTTTTGTTTTCTTTTTCTAATCATAGCTGTTTTCTTTATAATTAACAATGTTTTATAGTATTTTTTTATTGCAAATGATTGGGATACCGGATATAAATAGATCTAAGAAAATCTAAAATAAGATTGTCCATACATTTATTAATAATTACCTGGACATGCATGACTCGTGGGAGTATAATAAACCCAACCAGCGCATCTCATCAACTGTTTATTGTTTGACTAAAGATCATCATTTAGATTTTTGGAAGATTATTCTTATTTTGAATAAGGATCTTCTCTATTTTAAAAATAGATTGTACGTTGGTATACCATTAAGTGCATTCCATCATCGATAATTATTTTTACTTTTTTAAAATTGTGTGTCTTCATCTCTTCAAATGAAAGAAATAGAGCAGATCACAAATGAAAAGAATTATAAGAACTTCGGATTACTATGACACCTTTCCCTAAGAATCGGAGGTTTAACGAAAAAGAAAAAGAAAAAGAAACACATCACCTAAACATGACTCATGAGGTGTTTGTTAATAAATTAAAATTTTTTGTTTGAAAAATATTAAATTAAATTTTGTTCTTGTGTTTTTGAAAGATAGTACAGGTTATTTGGTTTGCTACCTTTTGAAAAATTTAGAAAGAAAGAATTAACAGCCTATTCAAAGACAAAGAATACTCAGTAATACAGGTGGTTGATAAGATTAAGTCGCTCGTATTTATGTGGTTGAAGGCGAAATTTGTTTCTCTTCTTTTCAATTATCATAGTTAGTGGTTTTGTCCGCTTATCATGTTGGGTATAGGCTAGTAGTTATTTCTTTTTTGTTTTGAGTCCGTGCTCCGATTCTCTTGTAAATATTGTTTAAACCTTGTTGTTTCTTCCTTACTACACCTTGTGCTAGGAAGGACACTTTAATTTGGTAATATATTAAATTTTAGCCTTTTTTCAATTTTAGGTCTAAATTAATATTTTATTCATACTACATGTAGAACCACAACTAAACATCTAATAGATTAAGTGCTCTATTGAAAGAAAAAAAAATCATATGAGAATCTTTTAGTGTTGGACTCAATCTATGATCATACCAGTATTTTAATCATGTTTAAAAGTGTACGTGTTACTCCATTATGTTTATCGAACACCAAAAAGTTATGTTGCTTTCAAATAGACCAAATACATATGATTCAAATCGCATGAAGGTATTTCTTCATTTTCTTATCATGAGAAACCAAGTCTATAAATTGAACCGCGTGACAAAAACAATTAATTTGTCATTACACTATTGAAAATTAAACCAAGACAAAACATTAAACCATAATATTTCAGAAAATGGACACTCAAAATAAATGAGTAACTAATTCATTCAAATTACATTCAGTCACACACAAATGTGATGCTAAATTATACATCAAACCATGGAAGACGATCAAATAACAATCTTGATCTGTCCAGTGAGAACGGTTGAGTGGGAACGGTGGCAGAGAATGCTCCGGTGTGATGGTAATTGCTTTCGGTACGGCGACGATGAGTCTTCGCGGTGGGACGAAAGGTGCCTGCAGGCACGTTAACACTTTGACGCTCAAGTCAGTAATGAAACTGAGAAAGACTGTGTAAGAAGTGTTGTGAAAGTGATGTGTACCTTGAGGGTGAAGCAAGTTCACCCTTATATAGGTGCTTCATAACCGTCTCCGGGTTATGCGGCGTGTGATTAGGGACGAAATAGGACATGTATAAGGTCATCCTTGTCGAGGGCATGCTCCTGTGTGGAGCGGTGCGCGCAAGCTGACGTGCTCCCTTGGGTGCGGAGTCTTGAGGCTGTGCAAGTCTGGCCACGTGTCAATGTGTGGGCGGTCTTCTAATCGGTCCAGAACAAATCTCCAAGCAAACAACCAAATCTTCATTTGAACCAAATTGTCCCAAGTAATGTTAAACAAAGGAGAATCCGTTATTATTTAAAATTTGAGATTAATCCATATGCTTTCTTTAACTTGAAAACATTTGATTGGAGCGAGAATCTCAAATCCAAATGTCCTCCATATTATGCTGCAAAAAAATGTTACAGAATCGAACCGCAGACTCTTCTACCAACTCTGTGTTTGAAGAAGAAAAAAAAATCTCGAACTCCAACAACCTCCCTCTTATAAACTACACAACATCGTATCCTTCACATAATTATTTTTCTCAAACCTAAATTAAACATACTACTAAAGCGTTCCTCTAACACCTCCCCACCCATCCATGACTCGTGCCAAAATAGACTAAATTTGTAACAATTGTCTTTTCCAAATAGACTCAACTTTCCATTTATTTTTTGAATGTGCTTATGCATTCAAAATCTGGTCTTGGTTGGGATTTATTCTAAACAAAACATTGCAATTCACATATGTGGAGGAAATTTGCCATCTATGTGAAGGATAGACTCCTTAATGTAGATTGGTTATCTTAGCTTATTATTAACACTTCCAATGTTATTCCCGTTAAATTTAGAGGGAGAAACAATTGAAGAGTTTTTCTCTTTAAATATATCGGTCTCTACAACAGTATTATACCGTTGATGTGGCCTGTGATCTGTGGAGTCTCCAAACATATGCTCACAGAGAAATACTTATATGGACACAACACCAAATCAAACACAAAGTGAATGACACGAGATCCACTTAGACATAAAGTTAAGAATAAGAAATAAAAACAGCTCCAACAACTCCCTACAAAATCGATGACCCCGCTCAATACTAAAGAAAATGACCTAAATGATGCACCCGACAAGAAAATCAATAATACTCCGTAGTATAACAAACAGGAGATATATGCAATAGTGGTACGTATTAAACTAATGCAACAATACAATTTTAAAAAAACTTCAAAAAAAAAATTAAAAAAAGACAATAATAGTTTAGGTCTTTGATAAATAATCTCACACCAAGAGATATATTATTGAATTTCACAAGTGTTGATCCGAGTAACCAAACCTGCTGAGTCAGAGAGAAATAAAGAAAGAAAAAAAAAAGAGACTATAGACTCATATTAACAAATCATTGTGTTGGAGGAATATACCATTTTGATTAGTATTATTTATTGCTACTTACTATAAAGTTTAAAATGAGTAGCTTTTTTAAGGAACTTGTATCCAAACTAGAGTTGTTTGCATCGTAAGTTGGATCGATTTTGAGACAGAAAGTCATTTGATTCAAAATAAAATCATATGTTGTTTGATTCGGTTTGAGTGGTTTTTTTTAAGAGGTTAAAATGAAATATATTAAACCAAACCAATAAGCTCTTCCAATATAAGATGTACCGAAAAAAACTTTTTAAAATAGCAAAGTTACATCAATACCAAGTTCAAAACGAGAGGAGATGAAACTAAAAAAAAAGTTACATATCTCGATTTCAACAAAAAAAGAGTGCAACTTAACATTTTCACTTAATAAGCGATCTTCCTTATGTTGGAATGTACGTCTATTTCTCTCCTTCTAAATAATCCAAAACCACCGAGAACCAAATGATATTAAGAACCAACCAAGCATTTCTCAAATGACCCCCCCAACCCTCCAAACCAAACTAGATGATCATATAAATTGTCATGTGTTGTCGTTGAGAAATCTAACCAAGTTGCAACGAGGTAACCAAAGTTTGCCATAAAAATCACATTTAACAAATAAATTATCATTGTCTTCAATCAAACCACAACATGTTGAACACCCTTGATCATTCAAGTGAATAATATGACGTGCTGCCAAATTATCCTTTGTTGGGATGCAGTTAAAAGGTAAGCACCAAATAAAAATATTAATTTTTAACGAAACTTCATTTAACCACATAACAAGAGTGTTGTCAAGAATAATATTATCCTCCACTCCAAATAATTTTCATGTGGTCTACAGTCCCCCCCAAAAAAAATTATTTAAAATAGATTTAATAGAGGAAACAATACCTAACGGAGCTTTGAAAAAAGAAAGAGCATAAACAAGCAATGATGACAGGACAGACTTCAGTAAAACCAAGCGGCCACCCAAGGACAAGTGTCTCGATTTCCAACTCGGCAGTCTAGAATTTATTCGATTAATAAAAGGCTCCCAAAAAGCCAACTAACTAGCATTACCACCAATTGGCAAACCAAGATACATAAACGGGATAGTACCGACCTTACAATTCAAAACCGTTGCTACTTCTGACAGCCAAGACCCATGCACATTAACCCCTACCATAAGACTCTTAGAGAAATTCACCTTAATACCAGATAAATCTTCAAAGAGCAATAAAATGGCACGAATTGCTCTAATGTTGGCCAATGATTTTTCATATACAATAATGGTATCATCCGCAAATTGAAGATATGACACCACCACTGGTTCGTGGTTGCCCACCTTATAACCAGATAAGAGATTATTTGTAGCCAAAGCTTCCATCAACACATGAAACCCCTCTGCCACCAAAAGAAACAAAAAGGGGGAGAGAGGATCTCCTTGCCTTAATCACCTACCTAATGAGAACTCATCTGTTGGAGACCCATTTACCAACACCGATGATGTGGTTGTCCCCACACATTCCTTAATCCACTTTTGTAACGCCCTATTTATTTATTTGATTATTTTGGTTGAGTTTAGAGTCTTTTATATGACTTATATGATTTATGTTGATAAGTGTCATGTTGTTGTGTATTAATATTTTATTAAGTGGCTTTATATTATTATTTAGTAGGATATGTTGGAAATTAGAATAATAAGACTTGTAGGGGACTGAATTAGAATTAAATTAGAAATAAGTGGAGTTAATTAGAAATCTGTTGAGGTTA
>Ga0228711_1011540_pt1 | contig 11172 bp, 6 predicted proteins | sample MedpolnodulmetaG_2_FD_177996 | JGI IMG/M metagenome (GOLD analysis project Ga0228711, IMG submission 177996) | Root nodule microbial communities from Medicago polymorpha collected in Santa Monica, California, United States - brown nodules | ecosystem: Host-associated > Plants > Roots > Nodule...
TATAAATATATATCATACGTTAATAAATATCATCCCGTGTCTTTTTGTTTTTCTGAAGAAAAGGAAAAAAATGAAGTAGTAGCAGTTGAGAAAGTTTATTTTCATAAAATGAAAAAAAGTTAGGATTAGAAGATGAGAAAAGAGAGAGGACAGAAATGAAAGAAAAAATTATTAATATATAGTTAGTTAGTTAACGTTAAAAAAATTCTTCATTAAAAATTCTTATTAAAAAAAATCTTTATAAGTATTTCTACAAAATCTATTTTTTATATCCAAAAATGTTTTAAAATTATTTTTGAATACGGATTTTAAGTCATTGATTAGTGATATATATACATCTCGTGTAAAAACATATAGTTACATTTATTTTATTAATATATATCATACGTTAATATATATCATCGCGTGTCTTTTTGTTTTTATGCAGAAAAGGAAAAAAATGAAGTAGTAGCAGTTGAGAAAGTTTATTTACATAAAATGAAAAAGAGTTAGGATTAGAAGATGAGAAAAAGAGAGAGGATAGAAATGAAAGAAAAAATTATTAATATATAGTTAGTTAGTAATATATAGTTAGTTAGTTAACGTTAAAAAAATTCTTTATAAAAATTCTTATTAAAAAAAATCTTAATAAGTATTTCTGCAAAATCTATTTTTTTATATCCAAAAATGTTTTAAAATTATTTTTGAATACGGATTTTAAGTCATTGATTAGTGATAAATATATATCTCGTGTAAAAACATATAGTTACATTTATTTTATTAATATATATCATACGTTAATATATATCATCGCGTGTCTTTTTGTTTTTCTGCAGAAAAGGAAAAAATGAAGTAGTAGCAGTTGAGAAAGTTTATTTACATAAAATGAAAAAGAGTTAGGATTAGAAGATGAGAAAAGAGAGAGGATAGAAATGAAAGAAAAAATTATTAATATATAGTTAGTTAGTTAACGTTAAAAAAATTCTTTATAAAAAATTCTTATTAAAAAAAATCTTAATAAGTATTTCTGCAAAATCTATTTTTTTATATCCAAAAATGTTTTAAAATTATTTTTGAATACGGATTTTAAGTCATTGATTAGTGATAAATATATATCTCGTGTAAAAACATATAGTTACATTTATTTTATTAATATATATCATACGTTAATATATATCATCGCGTGTCTTTTTGTTTTTCTGCAGAAAAGGAAATAATGAAGTAGTAGCAGTTGAGAAAGTTTATTTACATAAAAAGAAAAAAAATAGGATTAGAACATGAGAAAAGAGAGAGGACAGAAATGAAAGAAAAAATTATTAATATATAGTTAGTTAGTAATATATAGTTAGTTAGTTAACGTTAAAAAAATTCTTTATAAAAAATTCTTATTAAAAAAAATCTTAATAAGTATTTCTACAAAATCTATTTTTTATATCCAAAAATGTTTTAGAATTATTTTTGAATATGGATTTTAAGTCATTGATTAGTGATAAATATATATCCCGTGTAAAAATATATAGTTACATTTATTTTATTAACATATATCATCCCGTGTCTTTTTGTTTTTCTGCAGAAAAGGAAAAAATGAAGTAGTAGCAGTTGAGAAAGTTTATCTACATAAAAAGGAAAAAAAATAGGATTAGAAGATGAGAAAAGAGAGAGGACAAAAATGAAAGAAAAAATTATTATGGTTGAAGACAAGTAGAGAGCAGAGAAATGAAGTGAAAATTTTGAGAAAGAGAAGGTAAAAGAGGGAATATAAAATGAATGAATGAAATTTAAAATTGATGAATAGTTGATCAAAAAGTTAGACAAAAGCTTGTATGGTTGGTAGACTAATGGTTAATTCATTGTACTAACAATGTTCAATTAGAAAAAGTGATTTCTTATTACGAAATACCAAGCCTGTCCTTTATGTTATAGTTAAAATTAAACTTAGTAAAAGGGTATTGAAAGTCCAGTTTTGGTAAAAAGCATGAGATTCAATCATAGTAAAAGGGTGATTGACTCGGTGGGGGTACTGGGTCACGGAGTCACTGGTCGAACCATTGAGTCGCTGGTCGAACCGCATGACTGAATCGGATGACTCGGTTATACGACTCGATCTTTATAACGAAGATTCTTTGTATTGAATTATATTGAACTGAGTGACTTTGATCTCTAACAAAATTATAAACTTTTTTGACACTAAATAAAATCATATTTTTATAATATAAATAGAAACATCTTCATAGATGCCCCTTGAAATCAACTGCATATAGTTTTTTAGATATAATACATTAATCTCCGTGAGCTTAACTCAGTTGGTAGGGATATTGCATTTCATATGCAGGGGCTGGGGTTCGAACCCCGGACACTCCACTTCTCCACAATTTAATTGTGTGAGCTCTAACCACTAGACTACTTGACAAAAGAAAAATATTAAAAAGCATTTTACTTCGCACCTACAATACAAATAAAAACAATTGTGTTAAAAAAAAATAGTTGTAATGTAATCAAGTAAAATATTTATGAATTTTTTTCTTTTTTGACAAGTAAAATGTGTATGAAATTATTTTATATCGTTTTAAGGTCACAATTTAATGATTTGTATGATATTGATTTCCTATTTCAAGATGCGCTTATATAATGTATCAAAAGCAATTCATTTCCAATAGATGTTCAGTGGTGCAGCGGTAATGTGTTTTCCTTGCTAGCTAGCTGTCACGGGTTCTACTCCCATCCATGCCACTTTTTACAAAAAAATATTTAATTAAATTCATGCTTCAGATCCAACCGTTCCGGTTTGTCAACCCCGCCGGTTCACCGGTTTTATACGGTTTAGACCAAGTCACACCGGTTCAAAAGCATGGCCGATCCGCTGGTCGACTCAAACCGGCCACCCCACCGGTTCCCGATCGGACCGGTCCAACCGACCGGTCCATTTTTATATATATATATTTGATAGTAGCTTGGTCAAGTAGATACCGCCTTTTACATACACAACTATATTAGTAGCTTTACCCAGATTGCAATCTTTTGCATTTATTCAAGTCAAGTAGATGCAACAGTAAACATAGTTTGTCTTGCCTTCAATATGGTTACACAATTACACTCTAAGCATCTAAAAATTATAGAACTTAATGAACACGCTGGAAGTGGTAATTGTGAAGTGGTAATTGTGAAAGGGTCCATTCTAATTATACAAGATCATATAATATGACTGAGCAAAGGCTCCTATTTGGTCACATGTATCTTCACTGGAAATTCCATTTTAATCCACTCCAGATAACCTCCTCCCATGTTGTACACATCCTTAAACCCCTGTCAATTCATAGTGTTCCTTCATGTTAAATTAAATAAAAGTTGCCACACAACAAAATAGCATGTATTATGTATATATGAACAGAGTGCAACTCATTTAATATTCATAGCCACTACAATATATTTGAGATTGAATTGAAATAATTTAGAATGCAGAATGAATAGAAATTGAGGAGTTAAAATTTCATATTCAAATTATTTTCATGAAGAATGTAGTGAAGTTGACAGGAAGTAACTAACATACTTCAGCTATAAGATCAGCAGTTGCATACAAAGATCTCACTCCACTTTGGCAACCCTGAAATACAGATTTCATACAAAAGTTGTGAATATTTGGTTTTAGTAATACTCGTGTCATAGTCATATCTTAAAACTAAATTTTTCATAGTCATATATCATAGAACTAAAATTGTGTGTGTATATATAATAAAAGAAATTTCTTTTAACCATACCACTATGAGGTGATCTTCTTTATTGCAAAGAGACGAAACCTCCTTCAGAAACTCTGGGTTCTTCACCCTCCCTGTTTTAAAAAATCACATGATTTTCATTCTAACAATTGAAATTACAAACCTTCACTAAATAAAGAATACAGTGCTTGGGGCATGGGAGTTTTATCTTGAGGGTGTTATTTGGAGGTGAGTAGTGACGATGAGCGGTGGTGGATATCGTGTTTACAATGCTTGTTTTTGTGAAGGAGTCTTTAGGTGGTGATGTATTTTGATGGGTTTATCTTTAGAGGTGTTTTTAGGTGGTTATGGTGTACCGTCTATATGCGGCACCATTTGTATATTATTTCGTCCATACCTAGCGTCTTGCAGGGATGACGTTTAATAATATTTTCCGATTCAAAAAAACTAAATAAAGAATACAAAAATCTTTCAATGAACACCTAATTTTCCCTACACATCAGACATCACGTTAATTACATGCAAAATTGTGGTTCATTTAGTCGATTAATTTAAATCACCTTGAAAATTGAAAAATCATACTTAATTACAAGCTTTTATAATAAGATGTAGTTTAATTAACCACAATTTAATCGTTGAATTAAATTAATCATCCAAGCAACCAAATAAAATGTGTGATTAATAGGCAGTCGTGTTGAGAAAAAATGGGTGTCTGAAAATCATTATGATACTATCTATGTTACAAAAGGAAAAATAAGTCAAACAAAATTGATGTATATGGTTCAAAATTTAGTCTAAATTCATCAACTTTCTTTTAACACGTTTTTAATTATATTTTACAACAGAGATCGTAAAGAATATTTGTATCCCCAAATGCGATTCTAAGTCATTGCCAATACCATGGACTAAAAAAGAAAACACATTTCATTACCCTCGGGTGTGTTGAACATGTATGCAATGTTAATGATCTTCTCTGAATCTACGTGCCCTTTCTGAAACTCTTCCACCGTCCTATAAATAAATTAGCATTAGAAAAATTTAATTCAATGTTGAGAAAATTGAAAGAGACCCCGATGGCAAAAATCCAAAAAATAAAATAAAGTTCTTTATTATTTTTTATAAAAGACAAATCAGGAAGAGAAAAACATTTCGTACCTGACATCGAGATAAACATGGGTGGTCTCGATCAGAGACTTGGTTGCAAGCACATCAACAGTGACAACCTCAGTTTTTGATGCAAGCACATCGACAGTGACAACCTCAGTTTTTGAACTGCAGGAGAAAAAACAACATTAAGAAAATGAAATTAACTAAAAAACAGTGACATATTGAAGATGTAAATAAAAAACATGTAAAAGTGTCACCTTTCAATTCCAATAGAACCCATGACAAAGAAGTAGTATCTATCTATCTATTTATCTATAAATTGAAGATATACGTGGCTTTCGCTTGATGAAAAACGGTGAGAGCTGAATAAGGATATATATAGAGAAAGGAAAATAATTAAATGAGAAATGATGGCACGGGATGATGACGATGATGATGATATATAATAATATATACTCTCATGTATCTAGACATGTAATGGGTTTATGTACAAAAATAATTTGGGGTGTGTACTGTTATGGGTGAATATTGAGTAGCTCCCACTTTTGAGGATATATATGTTGGATCGTGTGGGTGCTTGCTTAATTGCTTCTGCTTCTCAACTGCGTAATGAGTCAGATTCGTTGCGTAATGAGTCGGATCCCAGCTGCATGATTAAAAATTGCCTAATTTAACTTATGTCTGCAATAATAGTTTTTCTAGCTTAATGACTATAATTTATCTTTAAATCAAATAAATGGTGTATGAGATTCAAACTTCGACATTTACGTATCACAACCTAGCAATCAAACTATGTTCACGGAAACGTTTGTATATGATGGCAAGAATCCGTTATATTAAGTGTGAAGTTGTGGAAAATTGCATCAAACACGTGCTCGAACACATAATTAAGACACATTAAAACAAGGATAAGTTGAATTCTAATATATTAGGGACCAAGCTATTTTAAATTGAAAAATCATTTGTAATTTATAACATCTTCTAATATTATCTAATATCACCTTGCCTATGATGTAATATCAGTGGAAGACAAATGCATGAGTTTGATCCTTAAAAAAAATTGTATGAGTTTGATTGATGTTAATTAAGCATGAGAAATTCTCCCTATTTTTTGTTGATGGATGTTATTTAGTTGTCACCTTTTTAAAAATAGAAGACAAAAAATGTATGAAAAAGACGTAGAACCAAATTGTGGATTTAACAATTCAGGGGACCAAAACTGCATTTAACAAAAAAATAATATTCACAATACGACTTGCCACCACCGTTCACCATTAAACGACATATTGCCACAAGGTGGCAAAACGAGCCCAATCTGCTAGGTTGCCTTGTTTAGCTCACTATTTTTATGAGTTGAGCCGAAGTTTTAAAGTTATCTCATTTAATTGGTCCGCTCTACTTAACTCTTGAAAAATCAAGGGAGAACAGCACGCCACTCTTCAACTCACTGACTCATTTTTTTAGTGATTCAAACAAAACTTAAGGTGAAGCGGCCTAATAACTTATCATAATTCGAATTTTAGACTAGACAATCTCATTTTATTTTTGACGGACTTAAGTGGGACCGACCTAAACGGGGCGGGATGACCCATTTGCCATCCCAATCCTAAGGTTGCTCTCAACCTCAATTACCTCCCTGGACGACCAAACAAAATCACATTACTCTCACCGAACACCCCGATCGCCCTCAATCCACAATGAAACACGGCGCCGCAACGGCGGAACTACCAGACGCTTTTCTCAACTTCTTAGAATCCAACGGAATCGACCCATCCATTTACACTTCAATTGATTCCACTCCACGATACATCCGGTAATTTCCACTTTTCACTCTTTACACCTTCATCTTCTTTCACTTCCTAACTTCTCACAACTTTTTTAATTTGCGGTGAAAGGTTAAAACCCGGTTCTGAAGATTGTATTGAAGAAATTGAATTTGAAGTTAAATGCAAACCTGAAAAATTGGATTGGTTGCCAGGGTTTTACACTCTTCCACCCAATATTCAAATTGCTAGCACTAAGGCATATCAAGAAGGAAAGGTGAGTGATTGAATGAGTTAGTTATTTTGAATTGGAATTGAAACACTTTTGATGCGCAATTTTTTGTTATTGATTATGGTTGGTTGTGTTGTATTAGATATATGGAATTGATGCATCTTCTGGAGCTGCTGTTATGGCTTTAGGTATTGAACCAGGGGATCATGTGTTGGATCTATGTGCTGCTCCTGGTATATATTTCTTTCCTCTAAGAAGCACGGATATGTAGTATGATACTTATACAATATAACACGGATATATGGATACGAGAAATTTAAAAAATTAAGATAGGATACAGCCAAGATACTTTAATAAGTTTGTGAAGAGACACTCTATGTGCTAATTGCATATAAGTACGTAAACATATCAATAGTCACCATATGATGATCACAATTTTAAAAAAATGTACTCGTAGTCATAACAAGTAGGTTTGTTTTCAAGTTTGTGATCATAATAATAAGTACGAATAGCTTGTAGTTGTGCAATGACAGTAAATTCAAAGTCCAGTTGGCCGTGGTTCCAAACATGCATGTATTGTTACAAATCTTTCCCCCACCTATGTAAGAAGTTCTTTTTTCTACTATGAATATGGCAAAAAAAAAACATACAATTTTGTGTTTGTATTTAATATGATGTAACAGAGGTGTATCATATCTAGACATCAATTGTGCCTATAGTTGGTAAGCATCAAAGTTGTATCTTAAAAATATTATTGGATACTTTTTGGGTACGTGTCAGGAAGTATACTATCAGATACGTCAGTGTCGGACACCAATACTTTGACATATGTGAAGTATATGTGCTTTATAGTCTGACCTCTTATTGTTTATATCAATGATTAAAAAGTGTTTTTGAGATCAAGACTTGAGTTATTTCAGGGAGAACACGTGTAATACTGTTAACTCTAAATAAAAAACATTTTTTTTTTGTGGATGCTTTCAGGTATATATTTTTTTTGATTTGCTAAAGTCATGATTATTCAAATGCGATGTCTAGGTGCTAAACTTTGTATGATGCTTGACCTTCTTGGTGATTTGGGCTCTGTAACTGGAGTTGACGCTGCAAGGCATCGGTTGGCAGCCTGTAGAACAATGCTGCAGAAATATAAACTGGGTGATCGATGCCGTCTTTTTGTTGCTGATGGAACAACATTTTCGGTTATTCCTGCGGGGTTTCCTTCTGATTCTGGTTCATGTAAGTAAAGTTTAAGTTGTGGCATTGATATTTTATGGTTAATTTTGGAATGTGATACTGAAGTTTCAATATCATACTTAGTTGTTAATAATTATTAGCCATTTTTGAAATGTTTTCATTCTATCAAGTATTAAGCAGGTGAGTCTAGATTTGAAGAAAGAATGGATGTGTTCAAGGAGTGGACATCTAGAAGACCATGGAAAGAGAGGAAAAAAGCAAAGAAGTGTGGCATTCCACAAGTGGTGTCTAAGTCTCACCCTCCTGAACTCATATATTATGGACGCCATTCTGGAGTTATAGGTCTTACTAAAGGAGAATTATATAAGACTGCATCTGAAAATGATATTGCAAGCTATGGCTACGACAAAGTAAGTACTACTTTATTTTGAATTCATCATGCACAGTCATTTGCTTAGTTTTTACCCTTAAAATTTTGATCATATGTTGGGATTTGATTCAGGTCCTTGTGGATGCAGAATGCACTCATGATGGCTCAATTAAACATATTCAGAAGTTTGAACATTGGGGCTGGATAACTCTTCAACGCCGTGTGCTAGATGCCGAGAGGACAGATGATTTACATGCTCTTCAGGCAATGACTTGTTATTTTGATCTTTAATTACATGCATGCCTTTAGTCTTAAATAAATTTTTCGTTTAACCCACATATCTTTTGCATCTCACTACAGCTAAATCTTCTAACCAACGGTTTCAGACTACTAAAAGTTGGAGGATCACTTGTCTATAGCACTTGCAGGTGCCTTTTTCTCTGAAACATCTGGGATCTTTTACACAGTCAAAATACACGCACACAAAGACACGCCACAATTACATCATATGATTTTATTCTAACAAATGCCTTATTGATTATTAGCTTAACTATTGCTCAAAATGAAGATGTGGTGGAGCAATTCTTGAAGGAAAATATAACGGCCGGTAAGATCGTCATTCGTCAATTTCTTATATTCAAATTATGTCTGAAGCTTCACCTATTTCGAACCATCTGTGTTAAATATTTCTTGTTTTTTAAGATATATTTGTATTCTCTGAGAATCTGTCAACTTTAGTTTCTACAAAATTTATTTCATTTTTTGTCCCCGCGTATATAAAAACTGTTTTTAGTCTTGAGACTAAAACTGGACAGAAGTTTTATAGGGCTTAAGGTTGAACAATCCTGGATAATCACATTGCAAAAGGAGTAAAGAAGATAATCACATCGTTGCAAAAACATTAGTCCATAAAAATCAGGATTGTTCTTTACTCCTTTTGCAACTCCTTTATGGACTAATGTTTTTGCAACTTTAGATTGAAATAATTATCTTCTTTACTCCTTTCATCAATGTGATTATCTTCTTTCAGTGTGCTTATTTGTTGTCAAATGGTATTATATTATTCTTGTAGAAAATCCTCATTCCTGGATTCCTAATGTCAATATCCTCAAACCTATTTTTCTGACCCAATCCTCTTCTATTCGGAGGGGAAGTGTAGGATAGTGACGGGCTAATAATGTTTAACTTGCATAATCAATTTAATGGCATAGTTTGGCCTAGTATTACTCATTAGATCATATATCTACAGTGTATATACTTGAGGTGTTTGTTCCTCTAATGTTTTTGCAACACTTATTTCAATCTACAGAATTGACAGAGATAGATGCTGCCAGAAATTGGCCTTGCAAGGGCGGCCGCATACAAAAAACACGGCGATTCGACCCATTAACATCACAAACTAGTGGACTCTTTGTAGCAAAGTTTAGGAAAGTAGTCATTTGATCTCCTTGTTATGTCCTCGTACATTATTTTTTCCAATAGCCAAATAGTTTTGGATGTGCTTTAAGTATATTAGGAGGTTTCAAACAACTGACATTTTTGTTATTATTATGATGTTTGCCAGCATAGAATTTTGGGGACGGCTAAAATGGACCATTGATCCACAACAGATCACATTTTTCATTCAATCTCAATCATTGGATCCTAGAGTACCAACTACGAAGCAACACTGAATTTTTGTTCTTCTCTCATCTTCCGTCCTCTACCTCTGTGGAACCCCGCTGCATAGCCATTTCCCCTTTGCCCTTGTTCCTGTGGTTCCGCTGCATCACCATTCCCCCTTTGCCCTTGTTCCTGTCGCTCTCACTCTCGTTCAGACATTTCTAGCTATCTACATTGATGATACTTTTGCAAAACTCCACGACACCTTCGTCGTCTCATTCTGTCGGCTTCTACAATCTCATCCTTCGTACTACATCCACCCCTGATTAAACAAATACAAAGCCACCTTTGTTTTTGAAATTTGAAGGAATAAAAAGAAAGAACAAGAACTTGCAAAAAAGAAAAAAAAAGAACATAGGTCGTGGGAAATTTCATAGTCTTTTTTGAGGAACTTTGTATAGCTCTTAATATTTTATTATAACATAAAATTGATCCTTATTTCTTGATAAGATTTTTTTTTTAATTTTAATATTTCATATGAACAGTATACCTGCTTGGTAACATTTATTTTCATGACCTTATAATTTTTTTTACTAGCTTATAACTTATTTTGATAAGCTAATTCAATTACTTTATAACTTATCATTTTCTTTTTGATTTTATCCTTGTTATCTTACTTGAAAAAATAAAATATTAATTAAACATTTATTTTTATGTCATTTCATATCTATAAACTAGTTCAACCGTTTTTGTCAAAAAAAAAAAACTAGTTCAACCGTTAATTTTATCAAACACTATAAATTCAATTAACAAACTTATTCTCTATAAACTAGTAATTTATAAGTTATTCATTATAAATCTATAAATTATAAGTTAGTTTGTAACTATATGGGTCGGTTTGGTGCACATGATAGGAAGAAAGGATATGATAAAATTATCATATCTTACTTAAATCTCTTGTTTGGTGCACCAATATGAAAGGATAAAATAATCCCATTGCTTGTCCTATCCTATTCATCCTTCATTATTTCAATCCTATGTTTTAGTTGGGTTAGAAACAAGATAGAAAAAACACACGTCTGTACACCTCTCGAATCCCGTAACTCCCATTTCTTTTTATTTTTTAATGTCTCGTTTTCCCTTCTTTTTAGCTCATCGTAATTGATGCTTATCTTCTGCACTTTTTTTTTTTTTTTTTTCATCATATTATTT
>Ga0228711_1011543_pt1 | contig 11171 bp, 8 predicted proteins | sample MedpolnodulmetaG_2_FD_177996 | JGI IMG/M metagenome (GOLD analysis project Ga0228711, IMG submission 177996) | Root nodule microbial communities from Medicago polymorpha collected in Santa Monica, California, United States - brown nodules | ecosystem: Host-associated > Plants > Roots > Nodule...
AATTTCCTTAGTTGGAAGCTTGTATAAAATCTTGGCGAAAGTGCTTGCTAATAGACTTCGGATGGTGATTGGTTCAGTTATTTCGGACTCTCAGTCCGCTTTTATTAAGGGGCGACAGATTCTAGACGGTATTCTGGTGGCTAATGAGATTGTGGATGAAGCCCGTAGATGTAAAAAGGAGCTGTTACTTTTCAAGGTTGATTTTGAGAAGGCTTATGATTCAATTGATTAGGGTTATTTACAAGAGGTGATGTTGAAAATGGGTTTTCCGACTCTTTGGAGGAAGTGGATTAAAGAATGTGTTGGGACGACCACAACTTCTGTCTTGGTTAACATTCGTGCTATGCGGGCGGTCCTTGTGCTTTTCGAAAACTTGTCTGGTTTAAAGGTGAATTTCTCTAAGAGTCAGTTGGTGGGGGTTAATGTCTCTACCTCCTGGTTAACAGAAGCGGCCATGGTGTTGAGTTGTAAGATGGGCACAGTTCCCTTTGTGTATCTGGGTTTACCTATAGGTGGTAATGCAAGGCGCTTGGCTTTTTGGGAACCACTACTTCATCGTATTAACTCTAGACTGTCAAGCTGGAATTCCAAATATTTATCCTTCGGCGGTCGCCTGGTCTTACTGAAATATGTCCTGTCATCTCTGCCTGTTTATGCTCTTTCTTTTTTCAAGGCTCCAGCAGGTATAATCTCCTCTATTGAATCTATTTTAAATTGTTTTTTTTCGGGGGGAAGGGGGGGAGTGAGGACCACAGGAAAATTTCTTGGGTGGATTGGAATACTGTTTGCAGGAGTAAGGAGGTTGGAGGTTTGGGGGTAAGGAGAATTAGAGAATTTAATAGCGCTTTACTTGGTAAGTGGTGTTGGCGAATGTTGATGGAGAGGGAGAGTTTGTGGTTTAAGGTGTTGTCAGCTAGGTACGGTATGGAGGAGGATCGTGTGAAGGGTGGTGGGCGTGAGGCCTCATTGTGGTGGCGAGATGTCCATGCTCTTTGTAGAGAGGCGTGGTTTAGACATAATGTTAGTCGTGTTCTGGGAAATGGGAAGAATACTTGGTTTTGGTCGGAAGTGTGGGTGGGCGAAGTTTCCCTTCGTGACAGGTTCCCTAGATTATTTGAGTTATCTTTGTTTAAGGATATGTCTGTGTTTGATATGTGTCATTTAGGATGGGGGGTGGAGGGTCGGGCTTGGTCGTGGAGGACGAGGCTCTTTGCGTAGGAGGAGGAGGTGTTGGGGGAACTAATCATATTACTCCAAAGTGTGTCTTTGTAGGTTGATTCAGTTGATACTGGCGTTGGAAAATGGAAACATCTTATACTTTTTCTGTCCGAAGTGCTTATTCAGTTCTCACGTCCGAATCGATTGCTGCTTCTACGGTGGTGGTCCCAACTATTTGGCATCAACAAGTTCCCCTTAAGGTCGTATTGTTTGTTTGGCGTCTGTTCTGTGATAGGTTGCCAACGAAGGATAATCTCCTTCGCCGTGGGGTGATTACTCTTGATTCCCGGTTGTGTATTGTTGATTGTAATTCTATTGAAACTACCAATCATCTGTTTCTGCATTGTTCTACGTTTGGCTCGGTGTGGCAGTGCCTTTTGAGGTGGTTGGGTTTCTCAACGGCCCTTCCTCTTGGTGTGATTGACCATTTTACTCAGTTCTCTTGGGATGATGGAACCGTGAAGGACCGTCGTACTATCCTGCAGGTTATCTGGTACGCAACTACGTGGAAAATATGGAAAGAAAGAAATAACAGGTTATTTAATGGCAAGCAAAGCTCAATTGTTTAGGTGGTTGATAAAATAAAGTCACTCACTTTCATGTGGTTGAAGGAGAAATACCCAACGCTCTCCCTCAGTTTACATGCCTGGTGGCTTAGCCCATTCTCTATTTTGGGCATAGGTTGACTGTTATTTTTGTTTCTGTTTTCGCTGTTTAGTGACTGTAAATATTGTTCTGACACAGTTGTTTCTACTCTGGTACTCCTTGTGCTAGGGGGTTCTTTTGTTGTGGTAATATAATTCATTTTAGCCTCTTCAATTTTTTTTTTTATTATACTCATAAATTTATGTGTTTGATCAGATAATTATGTTATAGTTGATGGACTTAAATTTGAAGAACAAATTTGAGAAATTATGTTAATTTATTTGATGATTTCTTTAATATTTATTAGTGTTATTTTTATTTGTTTAGACCGAGTCAACTTGTTTAATACAAAGATCAAAACTATATTGAGACCGAGTGAAATGACCGAGTCATCCGATTATTTCAAGCGGTTCAACCAATGATCCAGTGATCCACTACCCTCAGCGAGTCGATGGTCGGTCCGGTTTTTAAAACTATGATGAAAAGGGTCTGATCATCATTTGAATTATTCAATATGCAAATGGTAAAAACCCACTTGGGTTGACCTAGGGGTATTGGCTTGAGACCTAGGAGTGTGCTCCTCCTCAAGGTCTTAGGTTCGATTCTCCCCGGTGTCAATTTAGGTGGGTTAATTTAACTTATTAAAAAAAAATGCAAATGGTAAAGCTAATTTAAATATATGTTTTAGGGAGGTCGAGGTATTAAAAGTAAAAGTAAGACGGGAGTTCAAAGCATTACATTATCACAGATCATGTTACTTGTTTGACACTGAGAATAGAAATCAAATCAAATCAAACTCAGTATTGTAGTATTAGTATAGAAAATAAGCAAATACACGTACTCTGAAAATCTATAAATATGTTAGTAAATTTAATTTGTAAAATCTAGTCTAAGCAGTTTGCAATATATATAAAGGAATCCAATGAAAAGAGCATATTCGTGATTTCATAAAATGAACTTTAATATGTAATCACTCTTTTGTCCAATATATAAGGAAAACATAAACATTTCTTGATATGTTCATTCCATTTACTGAGAATACCTAAACCAAATGAAGGCTTGTAAATTCACAATATTTGCTAGAAAATTTGTAATTTTTCTTTTTCTTTTTCTTAATTCATGTAAGCAAATAAATTCTTCCAAAACAGCCATCGATGAAATAGGAATCTAAATGATGAAGAAGTACATAATATCATTTATTTCAAAATTACTTGCCAAATAAGATTATTACTTAAAAATATATTACATAGAGTATTAAACACATATAACAATAAATAAGGAATTTCAACAAGCAATCCTCTCTATAGTTATTTATATTACAAAAGAGTATCACTACATAAAGAAAAAGCTTGAGACTGTGAATTAAGATAAAATTGGTTGGAATGGAGCACCCTCAATGAAGCATGAAGAAGTCTATTGAAAACCTTACCTCTTAGGACTTGTAAAAGAAGGAAATATGTCTGAAAAAAGTGGAGACGAAGGATCCGGGCTTAAAATCCCATTTTGTAGTTGTGGATAAAAAGGGTATTCGGGAGATGATGACGATGGAGATAGAAAATTCATGTTACTATTCTGTGAAGACAATAAAAATTCAGAAGCTGGTGATCTAGGGCCATTTGTTTCTGAGGAAAGGAAACCATTCACAAGTAGGTTACTATTGTTCACAAGGAAATTCGAATTGGTAGCAATCAAAGACATTGAAGGATTAGACACGTTTTCTTGTGTTGAAGGGAAACCATTCACAACTTGGTTATTGTCATTTGTTTCTGAGGCATGGAAACCATTCACAAGTTGGTTACTACCATTCATAGGATAATGATGTTCCTGGTATGAAATTATTGGTTGATATTGGACATCTAAATTGTTGACTACTTGTGGTTGATGAGGGAAAGGTTGAAATTGACTACCTCTTGAATTGTCATAGTTCATCATTGAATCTTGAAATTTTCTCATGAAAGCAGAAATTGGAGACTCGACAAGATTATTTTCTGAATTGTAAACAAAAGGAGGATCAATAATTGGTTGCACAGGATGTCCCGACATTGAATTGTATGCACCCATTGGAGGAGGTGCAGGCACCGAAACCTGGACTGGGATTGGCGGTCTCACAATGGACAATGGTGGAGGTCGATTCTTCTGTAACCTTGTAACCTTAGCTTGAGATTTTGGTTGATTGGATTGTTTTCCAGTAACATTTTGAACAAAACTCTTGAATTCTTCTTGGCGAACCACATAAAAATCAGAGTCAGGATAAAGATGTCTACTACTACTTATGATATCATTGCCAAAACCCAAATTATCATTATGTTTTTTTGAATTTTCCATTTTTTGTAAATCCAAAAAAGTTACAGATTCAAAACCCTCCACTTAACAAATTAATAATAACACTTGAAAAACACAAACAATTTAACAAATAAACTCAAGTAAAAAACTAAACCTAAATTCAAATTCTAAATTTGTGGTCGTTGATCACATTAATAATACCTAAAAAGAGAAAGAAAAAAAAAAGAAGAAAAACATATCATTCTTGAGCATTATGTTCACCCAACTCACTAATCAAAGAACCTCTAAAAAAAAATAAAAAATTGTGTTTATGTATTTCTTAAAGCAAAGAACAAATGAACACGAAAGAGAAATGAGAAAAAGATTGAAACTTGACACAAGGGTCTATTGATGAGACTTTGAAGGATATAACAGAAAAACTTAGAAAAGTGAGACGAGTGAAGAAGTAGAAAATCCAATAACATTTATAGAATATTTTTGCTAAGTCAGCAATGTCAATTGGAAATGAATTGAGAGGGTATTTTAGGTAAAAATAATTTTGATATTACCAAAGTTTTCAGATGAAAAATGTCAATAATTTTTGTAAATAAAAAAAGGTTGACAAACAATTAAATTTTTTTTCTAATTTGACAAATATTTTTTCTGTTAAAATGTTAGGTGAAAAATATTTTTTTATATATAGTCAAAAAATATTTAACGTGATTTATAAAATTTCATGATTACCCATTTTTTTATGAGAATATTTAATGTAGTTTACAAAATATATATATTTTGACTACAACACGATTACTATATTAATAAATTATTAAACGAGTCAAAAACATGCGGTTTTTTAATAAACATATATATATTACAGTTTTTATTTTATTTGGACTTTACAGTTTTGTTTTTTTGTTTTGTTTTTTGGTAGAAAAAGAGGGTAAAAACCCATAGTTTTGTTTGTTGTATTAATTTTATTTGCGAACAAAAAAATTTGACCAAATTATTTAACTTTTTACTTCTATTAAATTATTATTTTTTATTTTGTAAACTCCTTCGATTAAGTTCTAGTGAGCGACTATTTGACCAAGGCATGAGTAGTGGTTGAATTCAGTTTAATGAACAAAAGTAAGATATAAATGAAAAGTTTTTAATAAATTCTAATAAATGTTGGTCAATATTTTAAAATATTCTTGGGATATGGTTCATGAATTGAGAAATACAAAATAATAATAAAATATACAATCTTTCAGAAAACTAAACTAAGTCACCCAAGTATGACATTGGGGTGCGAATGTCATGTGACATTGACCAATCATAATGTCACAAGTGTATAAGAAGACAAAAAATCATGATTTTCTTCTCTCTCATTCACAAAGATTTTTTGTCTTTTTGTATACTTGTGACATTGTGGTTGGCCAATGTCATGACATTGGCACCCCAATATCACCCAAGTGCCACCCGTATTATCCGGACCTATTTCATATGTTGATGAGACATGCATATGTACTATTAGAGTTTTATTCTATCATAGAGTTTTATTCTTTCATAGTATTGATTCGTCTTAAATTTATACTTTACCTTCAGAATTATTTTGGATTCTGAACATATGGACATTTGAAACACTCCTTATCCATGAGGTGTTTGTTCAAAGTTTATCAAATTTATTTTTAGCCAGTGGCGGTTTTAAGGCCCGACGAGCCCGGACACTTGCCCAGACTCCGGCCCAAATATTTTGCAATTTTTTATGTAAATCCTCTTGAATTTCTTATATAAACCCCTATAAATTGGACAATTTCTTTAGATTTTTGATTATTTGCTTGAAATTTCTTGTGTAAACCTCTATAAATGTGTTACAATTTTTTTTTACCCAGACTTTATAATAATCCTCCTCCGCCACTGTTCCTAGCAATAACATTCCTTAGAATATAGAGATGAGAATTTTATTCCAAGGTATTTAGAAAAAATATGTTTGATTAACTTTATAATATTCCTAGGAACCATAAAAATATGGATTATAATAGGTAACTACATTCGAATTTGTTCTCATCTCAATGGGAACTTTATTCCCAACCCTTTTCTTTGGAATTTTTTTTTCTATTCCTAGGAACGCTTTATACCCCGGAATGAAATTTAGTAAACTTATAACAAACATAGGCATGCATATTTCTATCGATTTATTCTAATGAATCTACGAATATATACTTGAAACAAACCCACCCTAAGCCTATTGGGGAAATCCCATAAAAAAAGGATGGGTTTCAAAGCCTCGTGTACAAATGATCTTATTTTCATATTTTGTTTTGTTCTTACTTTTTCCTTAGTTTCATTCGATATGATCTTGTAGGCTAAACAACGTAGTGGAAGAACTTGTCGAACTTGTGATGGCCAAGTGTATAGGTTGGTTTCACGTTGCCAAATTGTTGCATGAAACTTCTGCATTAGATGGATAACCTTGATGAAAAGGTAACTACTATTCAGAAGGATAACAAAGCTTGGAGAGCACAGTTCTGTTCAGAAGGATCCTAAGATACAAAAAATATATGATATTAACAAGGTTTTGACTACTCTAATACCAACAATACTCCAATACTAGCTATGTTTTAACTAAAAATACACATAAAATGTCTCTTTTCAGTTAAACCATCATTACTAGTTTCGATTTAACTAAAATTAGATGTCATGATTTACGGCAGAATCCTCCAACCTCACATCGACTTGGACTCCAAAGTATTTCTTCAATATAAAAGAAATGATATTTCCATAAAAATTACCATGGAGTTAATTGTGCAGCTCTTGTACTTATGTGAATCTGCATCTCTATCACTTATGACTAAGGTAAAGGTGTAGTAATTCATATGTTCAGTTCATATAGTTGTTAGCATCATTTTTATGTCACTGAAAAATGCTTCCAAAACCTATGATACACTATATGCTTATGGGTTTTATCAATTATTTATCTCATATATGTGCGCAAAATGAAGCCTACTGATCGACCTAACCATCAATATTCAGTTTCTTCAATTCTATAGCAGTTTTTTATTTTCAATGTTAGAATTATTGCATTCTTAATTTCGTGCAACCCTGCTGCTCAAATTATATCATGTCACAACTCTAAATTCATCTTTAAATTCCACGTCATCATTTTTATAACTCATCGGGGCCTTCATCAGGCTAATGTTTTATGCAAGTTTACAGATTTTATTGTGGATGTTGTATTGTAATCTGAAATTTTGTTTCTACCTCGTTGAATCTGGCTAATTATGTAAGCAAATACAACAAATTGGTCACTTTTTGACAGAGAACATTATAGTAAAATATAGGTGTCGAAAGGTAAGTTCAATCATCCCTGTTGTTGTAACTCAGTGTGTAATTTCCATTTTCCGTTACTTGTAGCTATCAATCATATGCATGTATTATGGATATTAATTATAATTATATTAGCCTCTAATCACTATCATCCTCAGTTAATGATCTTATAGATGTATTAACTTTTTCTTGTATATATGCACAATGACTGGCATTAACATTTGTAAAATACCGATGCTCAAATTTGCCAAATGCTAGAATTCCTTTACCTGTTCACAGCTTACACATGTGATCTCAATTCACTATCTGCTCTGTACTTATGATAGATATTAGGTGGTCAGAAAAAAACTTATAAGAGCATATGCAACATGAATATCTAAGTAATATGTCACTCTTTTATTCTAATTACAATTATAAAATATAATTTATGCGTATTACGCAGCATCAAATTCTTCTTCTTAAAAAGTTTTAGATGGACGAGAGTTATCTTAAGATCAAATTAAGCTTAGTGGGAAGGGGAATTGAAGGTATATATACTAAGTGCTAATCACTGTCATTTTTAATTTGTGATGGATCCGAGTTTATGGTTAATTTTCCAATTTTTGTGATAGGTCTGCGTCTATGTCGATGAGAAAAAGCACTAAGTTTGATGTTGCCACTGACATAGAAGAATGTTGCTTGAATGATGATGTAACGGGATCTTAACCAAAAATACCCTGCTTCTCTTTGCAGGTTACGAATATCATACCAGTTAAGGGTCGAGTTCTCCCAAATATGCTCAGAGACAGAAAACTACCAAGTTATGTGATTGGTTTTCTCTCAGCTTTGACCTTCTATGACAGTTTTGCTTATACTGCCGTGTCTCTTTCGTAAATAGCATATAATTTTAATTGCAACATTTGTTACTATTCATGAATTTATACTACTTGTCCAGACATGGAGCACACTATGATGCTGGTATTTACTATGTGAAACAGACTTTGAGAGGTATGGGACATTAGCAATTGGGAGTTGGAGGTTCAACTATAACGAGACATGTGTTTCTTTTAATTTTATTATGTTGTATGATGAGTGCAATTGTTGTTCTACACATCTAATTTGTTTTGATCGCTGAAATGATTAAAAATTGTATCTTTTGTAATTTATATTTTTATTGTTCTTTTTTTGGTGGTATATTTTTATTGTTCTGGAATGCATTGAAGTGCATTATTTTTTTAAAATAAATAAATCCATTTCTTGCGGATTATATTTCTCTTCCTAACAGTTCCTGCGGATTTTCCTGCGTCATTGCTGCGGAAGTACCTTTGAATCAGTTCTCAGGAAATGTGCTTACGAAGGTATTACCTAGGAATCTAAGTTCTAGGGAAAATCCGTAGGAATTGGGTTTCACCCAAATTCGAATCTATATTCAAATTATCCAATTTCTTGCTCTTATCTGTTTAATGTTATGTCATAATTTCATCTTCTTCCAAATCATATACATGTTATGTCGGACTTGTCTACTAAAGTATTATTAATACACATGGTGGGTCTTACTAGACAATGTGTTACTGTCTTAGGTTTGTTTCAAGTGTTTGTATCTTTAGGTGAGAGTGCTCTAGATTCAGTTTTATTTAGATCTGGCATTCGATTGTGTGAACCATCTGGAAGGCTTGTAATGATCTTGTTTTTGCGGGTAAGCCAATTGAGGTTGAGCTTCTAGTGGATATGATTCGGTCTCTCTCGCGGAAGTGGTTCTTAGGTACGACGCTCTGGTCACCATTGTTGTCTTTATGAGTGGGAGGCAGAACCAGTTCTTTGCTGGCGCCAACAGTTCTTTGTTGGCAACCAGTACCTCTTGTTCACAATTCCCTAAACCTGTTGACAATTTTACAAACCATTGGACGATAGTAAATGTGGTTAGACACATTTGAACTTGAACATAAGAAGCAGAAAAAGGATACCATAATTTACTCTCGTAATGCAGCTGAAGGTCAATATTATCGATCCCCTGAACCCAAGGAATTTTCTATACTCAATTTAAAACTATTACAACTAATAGCACTTTTCCTTTATTTTTTTTGTTGATAAAAAACTAACGCAGTGCAAATGTATCAGTTGTGAAATCTAACATCGCAACTATGTTGGCATGTCAGAAACCAACTATTACAAACACCAAAATTTTTTATTAGGACCCAAGAGAACAATTAGATAAAAGCGCAACCCGGTGCACTAAAGCTCTCGCATATGCAGGGTCTGTGAAGGGGTCTCACCCACCATTTTTGGTGTTTTGTACGCAGCTTTACCCTGTTTTTTACACAAGAGGCTGTTTCCAGGACTTGAACCCGTGACCTTTCAGTCACATGACAACAACTTTACCGGTTGCGCCAAGGTTACTCCTCCAAGAGAACAATTAGATAAATGTCAAAAACTCCGAAGAAGCAAAATTAAGGACAATGCTTTTTTACGAGCATCTTTATAGTCTTCAACACTTTTTTCTCGCACCTACATTCACAATGAAATCGACAAAATGATTTGCGCAAGACACAAGTATAGTACGGACTGTACTGTAAACATGCACATCGCGCAGCCGGCAGAACCTGCGCTATCTGAAAACTTCAAATGATGCGCGTTGCACAGCAAACCGTGTTCATCGCGCAGAAAACAGAAGCCAAGCCTGAAAATTTTGCACATCCAGATGAGATTTTAAAGCACATTTCAACAGTTCATAACCCTTTGCACATGCATAGTCTTCAATTTTGAAGATTCATGTTCTGCATCATGCTGCAAGGATCATCATAATCATAATCATAATTCAAATACATTATCAAGTATCATATACCTTTATTATATTTTTGTCAAATGGCTTCTCAATCTTTGACTTGAGATTTTCATCCTTTTCATCACATATCAGGTTAAATACAGCCCATGTTCAATCAAATGAAACAAATGTAAAAAAAAAAAAAAAAAAAAAAAAAAAAAAAAAAAAAAAAAGATAAAAAACTTGGTATTTTGCACCACTACTGAAAATACCATGCATAACTTACTGGTGGTTGAATTACAAATTGATTTCCTTAATATATGTTAAAATCTATAAAGCAAAAGTTGTGAAATGGCAATTTCCTTAATATACATTATCAATTGTTTGGATTAATTGTGTCTCCTTGTCTATTCAACTTTTGGCTACTATTAACTCCAACTGTGAGTGTACAACAAGCTAGTGAACATGATGTTAGTGGCACAACTTCAAACGTGTTAAGTGAGGTGGGCCAGACATCCTCTTGTGAATTGTGATAAATTTCCAATTACTTACGCTCTCTTTGAGCAATGGGATCCGGGTAAATTTACTCACTCGTGCAACTTTTACAACCTTGAGGACAAGGTTGGTCTTGTTGGAGTCGGTATTGATACGAGCAAGGATATGAGCTGCAATGAAGTGAGATTGAAGATTGAGTCTAATGAATTAGGGAGGTCCAAAAGGATCCTACTTCAGCTAAAAGTGGAATGACTATGTTGTTGTTTAGTAGTATGTTATTGTTTAGCAGAAATTAAATTCCCTTTTGTGTCAGGGAAAGTCTTGGGAGAAGAGATAGTTTATGAGATAACAATTTTCTGCCTTTTCATTACTTTCATTTCAGCATATATGCCTTGAAGTTATACAATTATTCCTAGGATTGCAGGATCTTAAGACACTTGTCCACATCCAAGCACAAAAAGATAAAAAACAAAAATACTAAATAAATTTATTCTTGTCCTTA
>Ga0228711_1011545_pt1 | contig 11170 bp, 5 predicted proteins | sample MedpolnodulmetaG_2_FD_177996 | JGI IMG/M metagenome (GOLD analysis project Ga0228711, IMG submission 177996) | Root nodule microbial communities from Medicago polymorpha collected in Santa Monica, California, United States - brown nodules | ecosystem: Host-associated > Plants > Roots > Nodule...
AAAAGCTCACCTCATAAATCATCTAGGCTGAACGTGTCACCAAAAAGGAAGAGGTTGCCCAACCGAGATGATACATATCCCTGGATATCGATAGAAGTCTGTCGCGTCATTTTTCGGAGGTCAAGACTATTTGATTAGCGTTTGACTCACTAATTATTTCACGACGGAACATTTAATTTTTTTAAGAAAAAGGGGGAAAAAGTTCAAACTGCCCCATATTGAAGAGATTTAGGGTTCGGGGGTTAGTTACATAAAGTGAAAGTATTAGCACCCTTTACGTCCGTAGTATCCTACGGGAACCTCTTGGTTTTATTTAATGTTTTGTGCTATAAACTTGCTTGTTTAAAAATGGAATTTAAAATGATAAAAGAAAAAAAAAGACCTAATTTATCTACATTTTTATTGATTTGGAAGGACATAGTCCTTTGCCTACGTACTCGTGAGGGATCAAAACCTCGTAGTTCGGGGTAGAAATTGACGTTTGATTTGTTATATGTTTTTTTATTAGTTTTTGAAAAATGTTTTAAAATGAAAAGTCAAGTGGCAAATTTGAATTGGTTTGTATTTTTTAATTTGAAAGAAAATAGACTTAAAGTATGATTAAATGGATTGAAATTTGATTAAGAAAGTAAAATAAAAATGGAATCGCTTGATTGTAAATCAAGGTTTATTATGAAAATATTTTTGTGATTTTTGTTATTTGAATGTTTTTGTTGTTTTGGAATAATAAATGAAAATTAAACTAACGGAGCAATAAAAATAGAAGCGCGTGGATTTTTGTAGTGACGTTCGATCACCACAAAATCCCTAACCTAATTTTTTTGCATTTATTGACATATATAAAGCGGTAAAGAAATAAAAGAAGACACACACACGCACACTTTTCTCATTTATATTGTTTACATTGAACCTAGATACATTCTAATTGTTGGAAAATAAATGACGATAATTAAAATGGTAAATGATAATATAAATAAAATGAAACGAAAAAAAAATGCTAAAACGTAAGAGAATAAAAGAAACTAAGAGAGAGGGACAACCGAAGGGACAAAAGTACCGAAGGGACTTTTCCGAAGGGACGGAAAAAGAGGGAGAAGAAAAGAATAGCTCGTCAACACAAGCTAAATGAGGGAGAAGAGAGAAAAGTTCTTTGACAACTCAAGAAAACTTTTGGTGTGTCAAATTGTGAGGGATGAGGGCTCTATTTATAGGTGAGGAGGTTGATGAAAATGGAAAAGTGGTTTAATAGTTTTTGATGGACAATTATGATGAATTTTGAAAAAGGAATGTTAAAGTTGACACTTGATTTGAATTTTTTTTGGACCTTGGACATATTTTTTGTGACCTATTAGACATTAACACTATTATTTTTTGGACATTTTTGACAATTAGTAAAAACTAAAATAAAAGTGATTAAAGTAAAAGAAGAAAAATGACTAATAAAAAATAAAAATTAAAACTAAAATTAAAATTAAAAATAAAAGATAATTAATAAAAGATGGAATTTTAAAAGATAAAATTAAATAAAAAAATAAAGATAAAAGAGAAGAGGGTCCGAATCGGAACAAAAAATGAGGTATTTTAAAATACCTCTTTGCCGAATGTTTCACTGAAAAGTCAGAGACTATTCAGGATCAAACAGTGTATGAATGTAAGACCTTAGGTCAAAAATTGGGGTATGACAAAGTCGTAGAGCGAAAAGAAGTCGAGCTCGAAATAGAATATGACTCCTAGAAGGGAATGTACCCATTTCTAGGCGCCATTATGGAAGGATTTCCACGCCCTAAAGAATTCTCGAAAGAGAAATGATATTTGTACAACCATTTTTGTACAACTTTTGTACAACTTTCTCTCTCATACTCACATTATCTTCTTATTCTCTCTCTTCCTTTTTCTCTATTTATTGGTTTTGACCAATGAGAATAGAGAACAACAAGGTTGTCCCAAAAGTTGTACCAAAAGAGTTGTTCAAATATCACTACTCTTCTCCAAAGGAACCCATTAAAAGTAGAATGACCAAGATGCTCTCAATTCACTCAAGTGAAGACACAACTCTTGAAAAGACTTCCTCCGGTCATCAGATTTAGTGACAAAAAGACTAATCTTTGTTCGACTGTTTAGGACCTAGCCTAAAACTCTTTATTCCCTCAAACAAATTCAGCGTTGCTTAAACAATCTAGCCACATTGGGAATAGATATACACTTTATTCAGCCATATTTCTAAAGAATTGCGGTGATTAGAAGTCGGTAACGGTGAAGTAAACAGACAAGAAATCATAACTTGCAAAATGGTAAGCCGTTATATAACATGAGGCGTGATGAAGTCACTGTCCTTAAGGATTTATACGCCTCATAAGCGCATATCCTCCCAGGATACAACAAGTTCTTCTCTGATATGAATCATATCAAATGTGATAGAACAGCTCGAATCTGTTAAACATTGGAATGATGTTACCCAGGATTGTGTATTAGACTCGTAGAAGGAAGAATTTTTATAGGTAATGCATATTTTTCATATAAAAGAAAAATTGACAGATAGAGATAAATAAACTTAGTTGTCATTGAAATTTTTTATAAGCAGACACTGATACAACTTTATCAACACTGATAAGTAAAAAGAATGTGACCTCATTATAGGAAAATTGGCGGATAGAGATAAATAAACTTAGTTGTCGTTGAAATTTTTTATAAGCAGACACTGATACAACTTTATTAACATCTTCTGTCAACAACTTATATGTAACCTGCAAAATAATAAACCATTATCTAACCTGAGGCGTGACAAAGTCACTGTCTTTAAGGATTTATCCGCCTCATACTCAGGATACAACAGGTACTTACATACAATTGATAGTGATTCAATTGATAATGAATAGTACTTAGACAATTCTTGTGTTTGATTCCTAACTGTGTTGTGGAATGAAACCTATCTGAAATGATTAGTCGCTGCTACGGTCTCATGATCAGATGTAATGTTTATACTAATTAGGCACATACAAAAAGACATTTATACCAAATCTTTTTTTATTATTAGCGCATAAGTTGTTTTTGTGTGTGTTTGAACACTATATTTAGTCTTGTGACCATACAAGATTAGATCTCTTTGAGGATATTTGGACAACTAATAAAACACGACAATAAAAAGTTGATATAAGATAAAGAGAAAAATAAAATAATAAGTCATAAATGGAATTTGAATTGTTATATAAATTATTGTATAATTTTTCTGCATGCAAGTGAATTATTACATGTAAGTATTTTTTTCTACCAATGTTTTTTAACAAACATAATAGCTTTAGTCATGATTAGTGAGCCATAGTGTTTTCAGTGTTCTTGAAGTTGAGTTGAGCCATTTCTAGTTTTTTTCTTACATGGTTTGGAGACTTTTTTTTTTTTTTTTTTTGTTTTTTTTGTTTTTTTTTGTTGTTTTGTTTTTTTTTTTTTTTTTTTTGTGTTATCTTTGTAATTGTTATATATGTACTTCTTCTACTATTATTGTGTGTGCTTAAATTCAAACACGGGTCTACTTGGTGAACACTACCTTTGGTCATGAAACCATAGCAGAGACTAATTAAATTCAGTACACTTAAAAGTGCAACCTTACAAATGTTTCTTTTTCTGGACAATGTATATATTATAAACAAGTATGAATACAATTACATAGTTTATATGAGCAAGTTTGACTTTGTCTTTATGATTGAGTGTAGTATTGTGTTGTCGTAACCTTCTTCAATCAAACATGGTCTTTTATATAGAGATGATGTAGATGATCGTTGATGAAGAAATCCTTGTCCTTGAATATGCTTGAATTAATGAATGCTGATCTCACTCAATTCCATTCCATTAATGATGGTCTTAAAGAAGTTTTATTCCATTGCATAAGTCAGAATACACTTTCCTTCTTTGAGATACTAGTTGTTGCATACATCTATGATGATTTACTCAAGTTAGATGCTTGGTACAGAGGGTCTCACTCAAGAGGATTGCACATCAGCATTAACTTTCTCAAATGACCTTAATCTTGGTGCAGAGCTTTGTCTTAATATATGACACAAAATTCGTTAAGGTCCAAAGCTTCCAAAAACTTAGTGTAGAAAGCAACATGAGTCCAGAACTTTAATTGGTAATGCAGAGCTTTGACTACTCGTCCAGAGCTTTGACTTGGTCTAGAATAACCGAGATGTTCAACCCACTCAAGCGAAGACACGACTCTTGAAAAGACATCCTCCAGTCATCGGATTCAGCAACAAAAAGACTAATCTTTGGTCAACTATTTAGGACCTAACTTAAAACTCTTTATTCTCTCAAATAAATTCAGTGTTGCTTAAACAATCTAGCTACATTGGAAATAGATAGACACTTTACCCTCCCAATTCAAATGAATTGTATATGATTTCGAAAAGACATTTGAGCATAGAAATTTTAAATTCTTTTTATCTGGTAATATTGATTCAAACTTCACAATTTATTTTTTGTGTATACTTATACATAGATATAAAAAAAAATTAGTTCGAAAAAAAGAGATAAGTTTTTTTTTAAAAATAGCCAAACAACTTAGTGCCCGTTTGTTATGAATTCAAACAAAAGTGATTTCGACATTGAATAATTTAGATATAGTCCGTTTGTTATGGCTTAAATTAAAAGTGATTTTGACATAATATTATGAGCCAGTCTGTTATAGTTTTTTTAAGAAAAAAAATCACTTATTTAAAAAGAATAATCACTTTTAAGAATATAGCATCCGTTTGTTACAGCTTTTTAAAAAAAATCAGAATCTAAAAACAAATTTAAATGTGAAACTGTTAAGAGCAACTTCTCAAAAAATAGATTTTTTTTAGTGGAGAGAGAAAATATGAATCAAAATATTGAACTAATTTTGTAACAAAATATCACTTTTATACAGCTGTATCCAAACAAACTAGATTATTTTTTTTAAAAAAATGATTTTTATTAAAGTAAACAAACACAAAATAGATTCTGATTTTTCCTAAAATCTCTATAAAATAAAATCATTTTTATTTTAATCTATAACAAACGTGCCCATAATTTAGAGATTATATTTTAGAGATTTTATGAAAAATCAAAATCTATTTTGAGTTTGTTTACCGTAATAAAAATCATTTTTTTTTAAACAAATAATTTAGTTTGTTTGGATACAACTATATAAAAGGGATTTTCGTTGGTTATAAAATTATTTCAATTTTTTAAAACATGTTTTCTCTCTCCTCAAATCATTTTTTTGAGAAATAACAGCTTCTCATCTGAAGCTGTTTTTAGATTTTTTTTTTTTAGATTTTGATTTTTTTAAAAAGTTGTAACAAACGGATGCAACAATCTTAAAAGTGATTATTTTAAAAAAATGATTTTTTTTTTTAAAAAAACTATAACAAACGGGCTCATTTTTTAGTGATATTATAAAATAAAAAAAATCAGAATCTATTTTTCGTTTGTTGAATGTGATAAAATTCATTTTTTTTTTAAAATAATAATAATTTAGTTTGTTTGGGTACAACTAAATAAAAGAGATTTTTTTGTTCATAGCTCAACTGGCAGGACAATGCATAAATATATACAAGTCCACTTTCAAACCCAAGCCGCCACAAATAAAAGGAATTTTTTGTTACAAAATCATTTCAATCTTTTACATTTATACCTTTATTTTCTCTCCCCTCAAAAAAATAATATTTTCTTAAGAAGATTTTGTTTTTAGATTTTGTTTGGATTCTGATTTTTTTTTTTAAACTATAACAAACAAACTGTAACAAACCATGCAATATTTAGGGAAAAAAATAATTTCTTAAAAAACTATAACAAACTTATTGCTTACAACTATAAAACAGTAATCAACGCTCACTCTTGAACTAGAACGATTAAACCTCCCACCCCCAAGTTTCAAATTGGCTGAAGGAGTTTTTTCATTTGCTCAAAGTGATCGATCATGGCTGAAGTAACCGTTTCAAATTGTAACGAAGAACTCCTGAATTCACAAGCACACCCCAAGTTTTTTGCTCAGCAACGAAACCCTAAGGAACAACTCGAAGGCCAGAAGAAGCGCCTCTTGGAAGAACTCAAATCTGCTTTGTTGGAAAATCCTAACTTGTTAGGGTTTGAAATTGCAAAGTTTGAAATCATTGACGAAACTGCTTTGTTCGATAGCATTCCCATGAACCGAAAACAATCAAGAAGAAGGGCTTCCAAGAAGATTCACAAGAACACCGTTCTTGTACCTGTCACTGAGGAGCTCGTTGCAGCGACAAACAACTATGAGAGGAAGAAGAAGAAGAAGTACTCTCTAGAGATGATGGAAGCTGTGAGGTTTGTGAATGTCCCCGAGCAGTGCAAATTCTGGAAAAGAATCTACGCAGCACTTCAACCTTCCTTTGCTGATGAGTATGATACATCGGTGGTTCCCAACAACGGAAGACAACGTTAATTCACTATGTTCCAAAAAAATTTGTCCATTGAACTTTGAAGACAACATCAATTCACCATGTTCCAAATTTTTTTGTGCCTAGGCACTGATTTTAGTTGTATGGCTATTTGTATAAAGTCTCAGTTTCATGGCTACTTAGGTCATACTCATACAGATAGTTATGACGATTGCTTTGTTGTTTACATGTATAATGTTGATTTTTCAATAAAAAGTTCAATTTCACATATACATTGTGTTTGAATGAGTACAATTTTTGACTGATTATTATTTACTTTTCATGTGCTCAACTATTTTTTCAATCCTTTTTCAATAAATTTACATAAGGGAACAAAATCCTAAAGTGAAGGTATCCAAACTTGATGCATAATAAGAACGTGTGTGGTTTTATTTTTCAGATGATGCATAATGTCTAATGTATGGTTCTACTTCTAACTTCTAAAAAATTCTAAATACATTGTTATGTTACAATTTAATATTTCGAAGACTATTTGGCCAAGTTTAAGCAACCAAAGAATAAGTGTTTCACACCTATAACATCGCTAAACATGGTGAAACTGGCTATTGATTGATTAAATTTATATATTAGATAAAAATTCGTGAACCAATATCTCATCGACCTGATCAAATGAGTGAAAATATTCAACAGATAGAATAACTTCACGAGAAGAAGAATAAAATATTGCCAAAAATTCTCTAAGTTAAGAAAGACTAGGTAACTTCATTTTACTTTGATATTTTAAAAGAAGATGATTCTGAACCGAGAGCCTTTAAAGAATTTTTTGTCGAACTTAATTTAAGATAACGACCTCTCTATCAAGCCTTGTACTCTCTGAGAGGTCAAGAAAGAGTGTCTCCCATTAACATGAAGGTTTATATCTTTTATGTTACTAAAAGATAAACAATTAAAAAAAAATTGGATGACCCTTGGTTGCTAACATCAAATGAAATTCAAGACCGAAAATAGGAACATTTTCCTTGACTTTATCCCTTAGAGTCTCATCTTTTGAAAATGCATGAGATTTCAATTTTCTACATTTTCAATTTAATGACCAATATTTTGGCAATGCGTACAAAAATAAGGCAATATTTTGACAATGCGTACAAAAATAAGGCAATATTTCATACTCTAAATTAAATAAAAATGCATATTGAAATTAAGAGAAGGCAATATGTAGACAAGAGAAGAAGAATGTTCATAAAATAAAATTAAAATTAAGAGATCGAGAAAGGTTTATAGGAGTTTTCCTTCAAGCTCCTTCCTACCCTAAATATTGAGCAATATGAGACATTATTTCAAGTTATCTACTATTTTCATAATTATTGGCAATTTCCAGAAACAATTCTGAACGTTTCTGTATAACTATCCTAATTCACACACTGATCAATAAAATATTTAAACAAAATATATAAATCTGAATTGTTTACACACACCAAACACAAACATCTATCAATTATTATCCACAAACATCATGTCAATAAACAATGAAAATCAACTCAAGAAAAAAAAATAAAAAAAAAAGGTTAAAATAAGGGTTGATGGTGCTTTACCCTATAAAATATATTTTTTGATTTACCCCCTATAAAATAATTTTTTTTTTAGAAAATCCCCCTAATAGGCCATACAAAAACCAAAATTTCTGAAGAAAAAAAAATAATAATTCGTTTTTGTATGGCCTATTAGGGGGTATTCTAAAAAAAAAATTATTTTATAGGGGATAAATCAAAAAAAATATTTTACAGGGAGTAAACCTGAAAATGACCTATATTACAGGGGGTAAAGCATCATTAACCCTTAAAATAATCATATAGAGACTAATTAACAAGTTAAGAAAATCAAAACCTCTCACACTGATCTGAATATATTTCCACGAAGAATCTATCAACAATTTCAACATAAGCAGGACAAGTTAGTCTTGAATAGTAATAAAGAACCTCTTCAATATCCATTGCATAATCCACATTGCTTATATCCAACATCTCCAATTCTCTCAATTTCTCTTTCACCATACAATATTTTCTTTCTCGCATATCCTTAGAAGTATATGATGAATCTTTTTGCTTTCCTCTTTGAAGGGTCAATCTCTTCTCATTGTTTTTGTTGTCGAAAACCTCTCTTTTCTTACCCCGATTTTTCTCCTCAGAAGGGCTTGCATTAGACAATTTCATATAGCTACCATTATTGTTGTTAATGTTCATGTCCATGACATGATTTGCAGCTAGAGAATAAGATAATTGATTATGAGGTGAAGCACTTTTTGGAAGCTTTTGGTAGTCAGAAGAGAATAAGGACTTGAAGTTCTTCAATGTGTTTTTGAAGAACTTCTTAGTGGTAGTAATAGAGCTTCTTAGTAGCATTGGTGATGCTAGTTTATAGATATAGATAGTACTATTTTTTTTTGTATAATAATTGTAAAATGCAATATCTATGATGAAGAGAAGAGACAAATATTGTAGTTGGTGATGATTTTGTTGAAGATTTTTCTTTATAGAGGTGATTGAAGAAGATGAGTTAATAAAGAAACTTTGGTTTTTGCTTTGTTTTTGTCTGTGCTGTTTTGTCTTCAGAAGCTCATGTGTTGTGTTGTCTCTTGTGTTCCTAACTTGACCCTACAAATTCCAACCTTGGAAGATTGTGAGGGTTTCTTTTTATTTTGATTTTAAAAACAAGTTTTTTTGTTAGTTTCGTTGCTTGTACTTATGATGGTGGAGTTGGTGTGTTGTAGTTTGTTTGAGAAAATGAGAGGGGTGGGTGGTTGTTGAATTGGACTTATTTGAACTATTTTGTTTCTTATTTATGGTATCTTTTCTCCTAATCACTATTCAATAATCATGTTCCTCTTCCTTCTCATTTTTATCCTTTTTTTTAGTACAAAAATTTATATGAGTTTGGCTCTGGAGCTCATCAGAGTCAGAGCAGATCTTAAAACTCAAAGAGCGTTTACAAATGTATTTATAGATCATTCCTTAAAGAAATATTCACACTATAAATGGAAGTTGAACCAACCATCTTAACAGATGAGTCACTCTCATTTACCATATACTTAGTAAAGTATTTAATAGGGTTAGGCTAGTGGAACAAGAACGGATACTCCTTAATAAGAATGGAGTATTTGTTTTCAAGCAACTCAAAGATTAATTTGCAAGGAAGAGAAAAAAAAATATATCACATAGATGGTAGACATTTAGAATAACAATTTTGTGAATGGTGGTGAGATCCTATCGTCGATGGTCGACAATGGTAAAGGTGTACTGAAGTGCATTTCAACGCTCAAATCAGTGTTATAATTTACGTGAATGAAAGGTTTAGAAAGATGCATACCTTTATTTAGCGGTGGTGGTGTTGGGATGGCGTACCTTATATAAAAATAATTAATTCTTAAAAGAGGATGAATTGTCTTTATTAATTACTCTTTAGATCTCAAACAGAATTATATCTAAAAAACTATACATGTTAACTTCATCTAAAATTCTACATATTAAAAAAAAAATGCCACACTTAATTTATTGTAGCATAAAGTTATAAAGTTGGCTTGTTAATTAAATTGAAAGAATTGCAGCAACCATAAAATTGTACTGATATTTACTATTTAAAGAAAAAGCCTAAGTGTAGCATTTGCTTGACAAGTTGAACATTGTCCAAGTTTGAGTAGAAGAGGAAGAAAAGCCTTCCTAACACAGTAACATGTGACTGACAATGACCAAACATGCCTAACACAGCAATTTATTTTCACTATTTTTTATAAAAGCAATGTATTGTTACTTTCAAATCCAAGGAATTTCAAATTTTACTGTTTCTTTTTCCATTGAGCTTCTCACGCATCCTATGCAGTTTGGATTTTAGAATCCGAACCTCATAAAAATCCTATAAAATCTCCAAAAATACGTTGAAATATTTTAGATTTTAGAATCCAAATAGTGCGTGCGAGAAGCGCATAGGATGGAAAAAGTAATGACTTCAAATTTTAATGAGCAAGTTATTAAGAAAAAGTATGTAACACTTTTTTCTTTGTTTCTTAATTTTGGAAGTTATAATACTTTTTTTATACTATTTTCTACCTATATTTCTTTAAAAGAAAATTAAAATAGAAGATGTTTTTAAATACAAATATATAGGCCTTAGGGTTTTATCTATCAAGTCTCTTCACTCCCTGAACATTTTCATCCAGCTTCAATAAAAGTTTTAAAAAAAATAGATAAAAGTTATTCTCATATCCAGCTAGCACCTTTGGATTTATGTGAAAAGTTCAACATATTTTACAATGCCGAAATTGTTTAGGACTTTTAGACTTGCATAAGTGACCAATGCATCCAGTCTATCAGTTTTGGTATTTTTGTCTGTTGAGTTGAGAGTTGTCGACTTGCATAACATTTATATTTGACAAAACTATTATTGATATGTTCATGAAAATGTGTATAAGTTATTATAATAAGCTTATTGTTAGACATTAATGCTGCATAAAAATTTAATCTCGAGAAGCTATGAAACAAATGTCATGTTCATAACAAGAAAGGGTTCAATTCAATCTATGTCTATAGTTTTGACAATATCATATCCTTGGTTTATTATTTCTGGTCTTTGACATGTGTGGTGTTACTTTCATTAATGTTATTATTCCAGCTATTTTACAGAATTTAGGCCCACTATTTCATTATGGGTTTATTTTTCAACGCAACAAGTAGTACCGGTTTGATTTACGTCCCATAAATTATTTTTTTTTTTTTTTCATTTATCAACAC
>Ga0228711_1011550_pt1 | contig 11169 bp, 5 predicted proteins | sample MedpolnodulmetaG_2_FD_177996 | JGI IMG/M metagenome (GOLD analysis project Ga0228711, IMG submission 177996) | Root nodule microbial communities from Medicago polymorpha collected in Santa Monica, California, United States - brown nodules | ecosystem: Host-associated > Plants > Roots > Nodule...
TGTATGTTTTTAATTTTATAAATATTATCACTAATATTATAATTACTTTTTTATTAATGCCTAAATTATAAAAATAAATTATTTTAATATGTTTTTTTTTAAAAGAATAGGTATTTAATTATTTTAAAAATTTTGAAAGAAAAAAAAAGTACCTCGCAAGTCCCACTTGCGGGACATTAAAAAATTGCGAAAAGGTACCTCGCAAGTCCCACTTGCGGGACCTATAAAAATTTTGAAATTTTTTTTTAAACTACCTCGCAAGTCCCACTTGCGGGATATAATAAAGACAAAAAGTTTAGGGTACCTCGCAAGTGCAAGTTGCGGGGTGCCAGTGTGTAAGAAAAAGTAGGGCATTTCTGCAATTTTTTTTAAAAGTAGGGTAGTTTTGGAATTTTGGGAAAAAAGAAGGGCATATACAAAAAAATTTCGCTCTCTTCCTCCATTGAACAAACTGCAACTCTCTCTCTCTCTCTCTCTCTCTCATGGAGCTATGGCTCTCTTCCTTCTTCTCTATCATCTCTCTTCCTTCATCGCTGCTAAACAGTTTCAGATTTGGATTTCTTCGGATTTATCGTTCAGATCCGGGTAAGGGATTTAGAAGGTAAGAACTAAGAATAGATTCACAACGGCGATTGGATTGGATGAGCATCTTTCCTTCACTTTATTATTATCATCATACTCTTGCTGGTGTTTGTCGTTTGAAATGAAGCTACGTAACGTAATTTTGGTAAAAACCAATAAAAAATTGTTTTTTTATGAAAATGATTTTTCTGGGTTTGTTGTTGTTGATGTTGCTGTAGAATGTGTTTTTGTTGATAGAGTTGTGGACGAAATTTTGCTGCAGAAGACGTTGTTTTTGTTGTTGTTGTTGAAATTGATGAAGAAACATTACAAAATCGATTTGCATGAATGAGACAATTTAACAATCTGGAGAGCAAAATGATATGGGTTCTATTTCATGAATTTTGTGTTTTTTTAATTAATTAATGATATGTTAGAAAATTACACATGTGGCCAAACGAAAAAATATATAAAAATACTAATAAAAATCCACGTAAGCGTCACGTAAGAGATTTTGCACAGTCATATGGGTTAGGGGTCTTCGGAAGAATCTTTATTTTACAAGGACGGAATCTATAAAAAAAATATTACAGGGGGCAAAACTAAAAGTGGCCTATATTACAGGGGGTAAAGCTCTATTAACCCATTTTTTTTAATTCTAATTCTATAGTTATGATTATATTTTAATTTTAATGACATGGATTTAACACCTCATTTGATTGACCATGTAAGTAATGTCACGTATGATCAAAATTGCATTTAAGCCTATTTTTAAAAATATAAAAGTCTCCTAATAACTCTTTATTTCATAAAAATAATTCTTAATTTAGAAATTAAGTGAACTATACTATGGCCCCGTTTGGTTCGAGCTTATTGAGTTTATGAAAAATAGCATATGTAAATAAATAAGCTTTTATTTTAATATATAAGTTTTCACTAACGAAAATTTTATCTTCATAAACTACCTTAAAAACTTATAAATAATACATAAAAACTTATTTATTTGCATAAGCTGTTTTATATAAGCTTTAAAATAAGCTAATCCAAACGGGCCCTATAAACTTGTGGGTCCCATTTGTGGTCATGTTTAAACATAATAACCGTTTTTGTGATAACTTTTTGAATTCTGTTAACAAACTTATTATTCTCCTTTCTACCCTAAGGTTTAATAAATACATGAGTCTTCCATTCTAACTCAAAGTAAAGTTTGAAATAATATAATGCAAAACAATCATGTTTAGGCTCTTAGGTTATGCAGCACGAAACAAGAAAACTGCACCCTCTTCTTCTCTTGTTCCATTCGTTAACCGGTTAAAGCCTCGTTTTTCTTCCATCTCTTCCATCTAATAATTTTGATTGAAGGGATGTACATGGAGTGTTAACTCCGGTACTAGATCAAAAAAGTTTGATACAATTGAAATTTATTACAACTCCATTGAGAAGCTATATTTTTTTAAAAAAAAATTCCTCATACATAAATTTTACATTTTTAAAAACATGCAGAAATCAAGTTGTGTTGAATATTGGTATAGATAAAAAAAACTCAAAATATACAAATCAACTCACGTGAGAGTTGCTAAAAGAAAAAGTTGTTTCTTGAGAAATCAATTACATACGGAGAAACTAACACATTTATACCTATAAAGTATGTCGTAATTACAAAAAGTACAAGACTTATGTTTTGTAAAATAATAAGTTAGATACGATTGAAATTACTTACAACTCAATTGAAAAGCTATTACAACTCGATTGAGAAGCCATATATTTTTTTTTTTAAATTCCTCATACATAAGTTTTACTTTTTAAAAACATGGAGAAATCAAGCTGTGTTGACTGTTGGTAGAGATAAAAAAAGACTCAAAATATACAAATCAACTCACTTGAGAGTTGGTAAAAGAAAAGTTGTTTCTTGAGAAATCAATTACATATGGAGAAACTAACAAATTTATACTTATAAAAAATGTCGTAATTACAAAAAGTACAAAACTTATGTGCATTTTCTTATGTGTTTTTTTTGCTTATAAGAAAGTAAATGTGATTTCATTAGCGGATTTTACACACCATACAGATCACACACAATAATCAGTTTAAGATAATAAAATAAAATAAAATAAAAACGTTTAAATAATAATAACACTAAAAATTGAATAATTGACAAACCGACGACTTAAAAGTGGCAATAAAAATATAAGAGCATCTCCAAATGGAGTGCGAAAGAATTTTTCATAAACTTGATAAATCTGTGTCTTGATTTTTCATTCCATTAGAGGAAAATGTGACAAAGTGAGTATCATAAAAATTGTTAACACATCTTAAATAAAATAAGGTATTCTAGAATTTGATCAATTAATATTTGAATTTGAAACAATATTGAGTAAACATAAAAACTACATAAAAATTTGGATTGCTTTATAGTTGCATAATTATTTACAATTGGAGCAAAATTCATTTTTTGTTCGTAAAAAAAATCGTTTCCTTTTATTTATTATACATGTTTTTTTTTTTTTAAAAAAAAGTTAGATACAATTGAAATTTATTACAACTCGATTGAGAAGCTAATTTTATTTAAAAAAAAATTCTCATACATATGTTTTACGCTTTTAAAAACTTGAAGAAATCAAGTCGTGTTGAGTATTGGTAGAGATAAAAAAACTCAATATACAAATTAACACACTTGAGAGTTGCTAAAAGAAAAAGTTGTTTCTTGAGAATAGTTTATTAGTGATGGTTTGTAGAGCACAAAATATGTTTAGGATATTAGAATAACCATTTTTATTGGTTTCCAAATTTTAAATCTATTCAAACTAATAAATATTCAGTTCAAACTCTCATGTATTTGTCTCAAAAAGATAATCAAATTCTCATTCATACACATTTTTCTCATTCATTCTCAAAATGTGTATGAATGAGAAATAAAATCAAAGTGATTACATCAAACAATCACAATATTATCATGTGTTTCGTTTTCCATTTGACAATAATCTTTTGGTATCCTCCCTCACAAACTTTTTTTAAAACACTTTCTTCCAATCATAGAAATGCAGTTTCGTATTTTTGTAGTTAAGTGACCCTTGATTCGTATACAAAATTCACCTTAAAAAGACATAATTGCGAGAAAATTAGATTAAAGGAAAAATAATTTAAATCTTAAATTCGAAATTGAGAGAAGAGAAAAGTAATAACAATTTGAAGGGCAAATATCATACGTAGTCCTTTAAATTAGATGTTTATGATAAAATTATTATTTTTTGAACAAGCCAAAATAGAATAAATTAAGAAACCACATTCTACCCTACACTAGAAGTGCCGAGAAAGAACATCAAAAGTTAATTGCAAAGTCACCACAAAGAATATGTCTAAGGAATAGAAGGAGAAAAGCTACGTGGGGAGGCCCATGCACAATAGGGATTAAGCCACCAAACATGATAATCAAAGGCAAAAGTAAAATCCTTTGCCTTCAACGACCAATAAAATTGCAACTTAATTTTACCTAGCAATTAAGGTAGCTTAGCTTCTTTGTTGTCGAAAATTCTTCTATTCATTTCCTTCTGTATCATCCAAACACAAAACAACCAATTCATATGCATAAAAGATATAAAAGATCTATGAATTCCAAACACAAGACAACCACATAATCAATTTCTTTTTGTCAATGCAAATAATTGATTTAATCAGGGGCGGAACTAGTGTAAGGTATGCTGCCACACCATATTATAACCCAATTTTTTTTATACACATATCATAGGCAACGCTCGCAGAAAACAGAAGTGGAAAACATAATCGTGTTTCACCTTCTTCTCTCCTCTGAGAAACACAATCGCGACTCTTCTCTCTTCTCACAAACAAATCACAATCTCTTCTAACAAACAAACCCAGTCAATGAATCTCTCTTCCACTCTCAGCAACATCACTTTCTCTATTCCACTCCTTCTTCAAATCTAATATATCTCTCTCAGTTCTCACTCTAAGTCTAAGCCAAGGTAAGTTAAATAGTCAATTGATTCTCTACTTTCTCATTCATTCTACAATTGTTTTTTTAGGGTTTTAGAATTGAGTATTGGATTTTTTTTTAGGGTTTGAATTGGAGATTTTCTGTTGTTCTGCAATGGATGAATTTAACACAAAATTCTAACATTGAGTGACTTTGCATTGTTTATGAGATACTCTTTGCTTCTTGTTAAATCTGAGACTTTGATTTGATTTAATATATGTTTTGGTTCAACGGAAATAAAAAATAAAGGAGTAAATAATTGAGAATTGGTGTATGCTTTTTATTTTGATTCCAAGACTTAGCTCAAAAATGATTCATCAGAAAGTAGCACTATCAGTAGCAAAACGATTCATTCTACAGTGTTATATATTATTTTTAGTATAATTTGTATTATAGTTTCTTTAAAATTTTTGCCACGCTAATATGAGATTTCTGGATCCGTCCTTGGATTTAATTGCATATATAATGGGTTTTTTTTTACCGAACATATATAAAAGCTTTTTACTTTGTGCTTAAGGTAGCTTATATTTAATTGTTCAAAAAGGTAGCTTATATTTATTACTACAATATACTGCATAGTATTTCGATGTGTCTGCCCATGCTTTCGATATACCATAAAGAACACAATATATACACTTTTGTGAATGCTTTCACTTTCAATAAACTAACTAATTAATTGCATATGGCTGTCACGTGATTATCAGCTACATAAAAATTAAGATCATAAAGCTTACAAAATATAAAGAAATAGACTGTCCTAGTTGGATCATTAAAATTTTGCTCCAAAGCACAAATTAATCTTACTTTTGACAATGACAACATTTGTATAGACCAACATTAAAAAATGCTATAAAAAAATAACATTAAAATAAAACAACATCAAATATAAGTGGGTGGAGAATATATTCTGGACTGCTCTCTTTGCATACTTTGTTTCACTAACCACTAGATCAAATCTCTTCTTTTCACAAGCAAATTGACGTGTACCACTCATTGATAAAGTTTTGGAATTGCTTTAAATCCAAAAACAAGTTCAATTAAGCAATCACATAGTAACATACGAGATGGGTTTCAAAGCTTTACTTGTGTGTTCCTTTGTATTTTTCTATAGCTATGGTTTCTCAATGGCTCAAATGGTTCCTGCTGTTTATGTTTTTGGAGATTCACTTGTAGATGTTGGAAACAACAATTACTTGTCTCTTTCCATTGCCAAGGCAAATCATCGTCACTATGGTATTGATTTTCTTAATCACAAACCAACTGGGAGATTTAGCAACGGCAAAAATGCTGCTGATTTTATTGGTATGATTCAAAATTCAATTGATTCAACTAACTCTTCAAATATATACTACTATCATTTTCATATGTGTTGATTATTACATACATATGATATCTTTGATGATGGCAATTATGTTATCATTGAAATTCCAAAATCATCAAATCATATTTACTACTGGATATCTTTGATGATGGTAATCTTGTAACTTGATACTTAATGTACTCATTTTAAATTAAATAACATGTACAAGTATATGTTAGTAATCTCCAATAATATGTGTGTCAATCAGATATTATACTAGTTTTTTAATATTATCCTTTAAAAAAAAATAAAATCTGTGCGTCTATTGGATATATATTTCACGGGGTCAAAATAAGCCATATTTCTTTTTTTCAATTTTTTTCTTCAAATAAACTCATGTGATCGACTTTGATTTGGTGAACTGAGAGTGGAAAAACATACTTAATTACATGGGATTCAGAAATAGATAGAATTGCTCAACAAACTTGAGAAAACTTTAAAAACTTTATTTTCCTATTGCAAAAATATAAAAAGCTTTTTTCTTCTTCAATAAAACACGATATGACCAAAAGAAAAACAAGAGAAGAGATGGCAAAATTCTATAAGTACATGCATACATACATGTCAAGTTCATATCATACGTTAATGTCATTATTAACTTCTGATTAATTTAAGCCATTTAACAAAAAAATCTGATTATTTTATTGAGGTATGGACACTAGTAAATTATTGAGGCACTGACAATAGAGTTTCCAATTCATTCTATTTGTCTTTTTCTTATGTTAATCGGTTCTATTTGTCTCAAACGAAAATATATATGATTATATTCCAAAAAAAAAATGTATATGATTAATTTGTTGGGTGCAGGTGAGAAATTGGGTTTGGCAACTTCACCACCTTACCTCTCCTTAATATCAAAGGGTAACAAAAATGAAAATAATGTATCTTTCATAAATGGCGTTAGCTTTGCTTCCGCAGGTGCTGGAATTTTTGATGGTACAGATGAACGCTACGTAAGTCACCAACATTATATTCTTTTGAACGAAGATCCAACTCAAATTTCTCATAATTTTTTTCGACCGAATCTAATATCAATCTAATTTAGTCATGACAAATAATACTCTAAATAGTCTTTGACATTTTTAATTTAGATTGCGAGAAAATTATGAAGGACTAAATTAGATTTTTGATATTTTTTTCTTTTGTAGTAGCAAATTTCATTTTAATTTCCATATTTTTTGTACTTATATATAATATCAAAATAGAGGTGGGCCCATAAGTTAGGTTTGCAAGACAAAGTCAAAGATTGGTGTTTATCGTAGAGGATGTGGGCCCTTATAATAGTGACATGGATCACTTTACGCCAGCACAAAAAAATTGAAGAAAATAAAAAAATATTGGTGTGCGGTGAGCGTGGATCGAACACGCGACCTTCAGATCTTCAGTCTGACGCTCTCCCAACTGAGCTATCCCCGCTTAATGATAATTTTACAGTCTTAATTTATTTATTTGCAGAGACAATCGTTACCGTTGACAAAGCAAGTGAACTATTACATAACCGTGTATGAGGAACTAACAAGAGAAGTGGGAGCAAGTGCTTTACAGAAGCATCTCTCAAAATCAATTTTTGCTGTTGTGATTGGAAGCAATGATCTCTTTGGATATTTTGAGTCATCTGAACTTCGTAAGAAAAATACACCTCAGCAGTATGTTGATTCCATGCTTTACTCACTCAAGCTCCAACTACAGGTATGTCATAGTAACTCAACGTACATTATTAATTACTTACATTGTATAAGGACCAATTATACATAAATAGTGCATAAAAACTCTTAAATAAGGACCATTTATATTAGTTAGTAGTTAGTTGTTTTAATCGGTTTTTTAAGCCTTAATGTACTTACTAACTATGACATTCTTGATAGACCTCGTAGATGAGATAAAAGTGTAATTAAAATAATATTGGTTATGAAATAGTTTTTACATCAAGGAGTACATGTAAATTAAGACTTATACAACCAATTAGACCAACTAACTTTAACTAATCTAATTAATATGTAATGTAACTAACTTTTACATATTTAATTATATAGTTTTTCTTATGTCGTTAATTGTTATATGTAACACCAACACTTCAAATTAAAAATGGATTTGGTGTCCAACACATGTCGAAATTAGATACTTACATAATATTCAATTTTTTTCCTTTCATTTTTGAATTATTAGCAGTTTTGACAAATTAGAAGAATCAATGTTGTATTGGATGTCCATAAGTGTGTTTGTGTTGGAGATTCATAAATTTGTACTTATAGTAGATGACAAGGATGATCAACATGTACCAATCACAAAATAGTCAAACTTTAAATCCACTAAAGTGGTGCCACGCACATCATCTTTTAAATAGTGAATACAATACAACATTTCATCCAAGATTTAATATTCTAAGTAAGTTCCTATTCTATTATCTTTATTAAATTCATTCTCATCAAATATGAATTTTCAAGCAAGAAATAGGCTATAAGTGTACTCTATCAATGGGGTACATATGGTTGGACCATATTATTTACCAACCATTATTATATTCATTTATGCTTTGCTTAGAGGATACATTCTTATTTATGTTTTTAATTTTTGCAGCGATTATATGACAATGGTGGCCGTAAATTTGAGATTGCTGGTGTGGGGGCACTTGGATGTTGCCCTGTGTTCAGGCTCAAGAACCAAACGGAATGTGTTATAGAAACCAATTACTGGTCTGCTCAATATAACCAAGATCTTCAATCTATGTTGAAAGAATGGCAATCAGAGACTCGAGGCATAATCTACTCCTACTTTGACACTTATGCCGCCATGAAGGATCTCATTCAAAATCCAGCTTCCTACGGTATTACTATCGCTTAGTCTCCAATATCTTTCCGTGACACCGTGATTTTGTCGAAGTTATAAAGTGTAACTTTGACGAAAATCATGGTGATTCACCTGATATGGTTATCATCACATCCAATTCAAACATGCACTAATTTATAATTAGCTTAGACATAATCAATTCATTATGACATGGGACAAAATGTAATAATTGATCATACATGCTAGTTTTATTTAATTGTAATGTTTTGTGAAATTTGATGCTAAAATGAGTTTACGAATCCATTTCAGGATTTACAGATGTTGAAGCTGCTTGTTGTGGACTAGGAGAGCTAAATGCAAGGGCTCCTTGCCTGCCTGTGTCACATCTTTGTCCCAACAGACAAGACCACATTTTCTGGGATCAATTTCATCCTACGGAGGCAGCTTCGCGTATCTTTGTCGACAAAATTTTCGATGGTTCTTCAACTTACACTTCTCCTATTAATATGAGACAGCTAGTAGCAGCCTGAAGTTGGCGATAGAGGTGGAAATAGGTCACGCTAACTGACAAAGGCTTACACCCTAACCTACGTCAGGCCATTGGCAACCAATTTTTAACTTCAAATGGTATTTTTTTTGTACAACCAAAGGGAAATTGTAGACTCTTCGACAAACTGTAGTGTGTTTCTGACATTCATCTTCTCTGGCAAATACATTAGGATGATAAGGCAGTTCAAATGCTTTTATTGTAACTTTTGTTTTGCGATGTGAAAGAGTTAAAAAAATATCAAATTCCATCCCACAAGAGCAATCTTAAGCAACAAGTTTCTCAAGAAATTTAATGATTCCTCAAAATGGCATTACTTGCACAGAAAATAATCAAAGATTTTACCAAATGCCCTTATGTATCCCATGTCCTAGTGTCTGAGTTTCCGAAAGAGATTTTGTTTTTTGAAAAAATTCAATGGAGATTTATCTGGAGCATTTTCATTCTTTTTTCCTCTCTTCTTCAAAGGACCAGTACACTCATTGTCAATCTCCTCATCATCAAGAGTCTCCACACGGCTTGGAGCGTCCGAATTCATCTCTTGATCTTCAACATTCTCATGCACATTCCCCACATTTCGACAAGCGGTGATGAGAAATATTGAGCTTCAAAGTGATCCTCTTTCTCCTCCTCACCATCATTACCTGTAAAATTACCTTGTCACTAGTAATAATTGCATAAAAAAACAAAATTATAGTGAAATGATAACTAAGTACTTAATAAAAAATTATAAACTAATAGAAAACATTGCTATATGATTGTTCACCTGAACCATTCTTGGATACATTAATTTCATTATGTTCCTCCCCTTGCTCCTCCTCCAATATAGGCTGTGGAGACTTTACATCAACTGGTGGTGAATTTTCTGAAGGAAAAACAAATTATAATAAAATAACCGAGCAATGTCAGAAAATCATAGATAAATAGATAACTTTAACAAATAAGGAATTATCCTCTTAAAAAAAAACAAATAAGGAATTATAAATTAATAGAAATCGTTATACCAAAACAAGCTAGTTATTAAAAAAAAAAATCATTAAGCAAAACAACACATGGTCCATCAACACAAACCATGCACTTTAACATTATTAATTTAACTTCCTTAAAAAAAAACCTTATTAATTTAACTATCGTTTTTACCTACACCAGGCTGAGAGTGAGGAGCCTCTGATCTCATCTCTTGATCTTCAACATTCTCATGCACGGAAAATACTTAGATGACATTGTGGTTGGTGACATTGGCCAACCATATTTCTCCAAGTTGAATCATAGTTACCATAGTTGAAAATTTCATTTACTTCAGCTGTCAATCCTAAAGCCAATTAATGATTAAGTAACTATCAACTGAATCAAAGTGGTTCAATTGGTTTTTGTTTGTTATGCTTATATCAATTGATAACATCTATAGTTTCATATGAGTGTTTTCTGGTGGGAGAAACTCCAACTTCTCTCTAAACTTTCTTTCTCCTTCGCTCATTGAGGAGGGGTGGTTTTAGGTCATTTTTTGACTTAGAATCACCCCTCCACATCTTTTTTCCCTTTTCTTTCAATCTAAATAAGTGATTTTCACATATATTAAGTTTTTTCTATTGTGTTTTTTTTTGTGATTTCGTCGTCTAAGTGCGGCGTTGTGTTGTTCGTCGTCTTGTGCGACATTTGATTTCGCGTCTTATCGCGGTGTTCGTTTATTTTCTATTGAAAGATCGGCATCAGTCAATTACAAATTCAACCAATGATTTGGGCGTCAACGTTGAAGATCTGGAAGCATGTGAATTTCAATGACTTTAGTTTTATCATATTATTTGTAGGCATTTTGCCATTTTGTGCTATTAACTTGGGTGTTGTGAGTTTGTTCACAGGTTCACCCTTTACGTTTTTAGCGATGTTTGTATCTGATGTAATCTATCGATTTGAATGAATGAA
>Ga0228711_1011552_pt1 | contig 11167 bp, 6 predicted proteins | sample MedpolnodulmetaG_2_FD_177996 | JGI IMG/M metagenome (GOLD analysis project Ga0228711, IMG submission 177996) | Root nodule microbial communities from Medicago polymorpha collected in Santa Monica, California, United States - brown nodules | ecosystem: Host-associated > Plants > Roots > Nodule...
ATTACTATTGATCATTAATCAATAATCAACAATTTAAAAATAAATCAAACATTAAAATTAAAATTAACTTTTTCAAAAAAGTCAATTTCCTGACTACACCGTAGAAGCTCCCTATTCTTAAATGCATGATGCGGCAGACAATATCTATCTAGCTATCATACAGTACATCATGCATGATTAACTAAATATTCCTTTACCTTTATAAAAAGAAAATTAATCAAATCTTGACAAAAAAAAAAATTAATCAAATTAAATATCAAACAAATTTAAAGGTGTTTAAACAACATGTATTGCAAATATAATCAGTTTAAATTGGCATTCAATAAAAGCATTTTATTTTGTCATATCATCCCACTTAATAATAAGTTTATTTTAAAATACATTGTGTAAAATAAAAAATTGATATCATCCCTGAAATAAATTGATATCAGCCTGGTTTGAAACAATTGATAGATGTTTGAAATCCCTTAACCATTTGATTAAGAGTTATCTTTAACCGGTGTATGAAAAAATATCTTGAAGTTTCGACAATGCATAAAAGCACTTTGTTTACAATAAGAAAGTAGGAAATGAATGTATATTGCTGACAATATTAATTTCTACGTGTCTATGGTGTAAAACTTTTCATCCGTATACCTTCAATCAAATCATTTAAAATAAACATTTTTTAAAAATATTTTAACAATTAACCTAAAGACGTGACATCGTAAAATGATTCGATTGGATTCATATATATACAAATACTTTACCTTGTCTATGTGTAACTACAAATCTATTTATTAATTTAAGTGTCAAACTAATTTATCAGATAGGGTACACCCCCCATTAACTCAATTTAAAATAAGTGCCGAAATTCTTTGAGAATCAAATCCGACAACTAGAGACTCTTGATTTCTTATCAGTGCCACTTGTGGCTACAAAAAATTTGACACTCTGTTTCATTAGGCCTTTTTCCTTCAAAATTTGTGTCTTTTGTTTTAGCTCTTGCTTCTCCTACTTTATGCAACTGCCCATGAGATTGTTGCAACAAGCAAATCAATAAAAAAATTAATAAACATATGACATGTCTACTTAAAAATGATATCATGCATAATCCAATTGCATGCTTATTTAACTATGTCTTTAACTAATAAAACACCTAATTAATTAAACTCCACAACAATAGGAAGGACAGAGAACTCATAGCTTAATAAACTATAATACATTATATCATAATAAACATATCAAAGTAGCTTAACACCAAAATGAATCTCAATAATCTCATTATTAAAATGATTTGTCTAAACTAGGCATTTTAATTGATAACACCAACAACTTTCAAAGAGCACCAAGAGTGAAAAGGAGTTCAAATATTAATCAACAATTAAGCACCAACTTCTACATCCCATAGAGATTTCTCCCACGTCTTAAATAAAAAAAATAAAAAAAGTTTAAACAAACACTATGGGCATGTACATGTTATTGTGATAGTATTTGAGAGTCTATAACAATTGGATAAAATTGGGATCGGTTTTCTTTCTAAAAACATTTTTAGTTTTTTTTTTTAGGGCCGATCTAATTTATTTTTAGACCTAAAACAAAATTTAAATAGAGGTTTTTTGTTGTGTTTAAAGAGAATAAGACAAAATTAAGAAGAAAAAAATTACATATGTTTCTTCAGTTGAAAGTAACTACAGATGATGCGTGTCAGACATTAAATATAAGTATTTTGCCAACTGAAAATCAAAAATTTGTTTGTCGCATTGTGATATTATATCCTCTTTCACTAGAGCCAACTTCATTTTGTCCATGACTTTTTAAAAAAAATGTGTGTGTTAAAAATAATATTATTTTTTCTTTAAGAAAAAAAATAATATTTAATATTGACATTATTTATCAATTGTTAGATCTTAAAATAACAAAATAATATTGAATTGATACAAATATAAATTAATTTTTTATTTTTACAAACTTTGATTACACGCTACTTGTCTTAGTATTAGCTAGCATTGAAATCAAACTTCCAACATGAATCGTAATTCTTCATTTAAATACCACTTGAGCTTTTGGTGAACATATTTATAAAATTTGACATACGAACATATATTCAAAACCTAAAATATAAGGTCGAATGCGAGACCTAAAAAACTTGGGGGCCTAAAGCCTCGCTTTAGTGGCAACCCCCTTAGGCCGGCTCGAGTTAAAATTTCATAGACCATTTTTTCATCCATTTTCCTATCCTCTACCATTGCACTAAGTCTTTCTCTTTTTTCCCCTCCTAAACTCTGAAATAGACCCTAAATATTTAAATTTGACAATCTTGACATCCAAATGCATACAGTTGCAAATCTCACTCGAGTCTTCCACAATCCTAACTCAACTTATAAAAATAACGAAATTGTTAGATAAGACATTGTGATCGGGATTTGAATCCCGACTCCTCTCTATTTGTGTGTGAATTTTCAATGGTTCTTATCATGTTGTTCATTTAAAAAAAAAATTGTAAACAAAATTGCACCTTTGTAAATGTAAATAATCTAAGTAAAATCTTGTACCAGCTTCGGCTAAATTTTACGATTAAAACCCTTCAAGAGTTCAAGTGATGATTAGCTTACTTTTGGCTAAATTTTTTTTTTTTTTGAAAGCTCAGTTTTGGCTAAATCTTCGAACTGCATTTCCTTGCAATTTAATTACTCCATCGTGTAGCAGAAATATCTGAAATTCAAAATAAAGTCTTGTTTAGATTCAATGTATGTTATTGTTACAACATTGTTACTGTGCAAAATTTGAATTTATGACATGGTTCAATGTTCTTGCGTAGCATTTAATAATTACTGCTTTCTCGCCTACAACTTGCTTAAAAAGCAAAACAAGAAAAAGCAAGCTTGCAGAATCTATGCTTTATTCTCAGTACTACCGTACACGATGTGTTCAATGGAATATTAGTATTGGACATCAAAACTTTGAATTGAAATAGTGTGTTTTGTTTGTTTTTTTATAAAGATATTTATAACATTTCATTAACAAGAAATAGAGTTATATATGTTGGTGCATCAAAATAAGTAGTAGAATTAGCTGCTAACAGATAATGCATGAACGATTTCATTTGCTTGTATTCGACGAAACTCAACATAAGAGTTTTAAGTTGAATTCAAAACTACATTTTTTTTTTGTGGTGTTTAGAGTTTGAACCCCAGATCTTGCATATATTATGCATTGTTCTTACCAACTGAGCTAAGCTCACGGGAACGAATGCAAAAATACATCTACAACTTGAAATAACATATCCAAAATCCGTAATATTCACTTGATCTTTGTTGAAGACGTCCACTACTATTTTTAAGTCAAACTCAAAATCAAGATTGTCAAATTGCATAACGTTAACCCAATTGGTTGCATGATATAGAACAAGAGCTTCACATAATTCCATTGTACACACAGAAGATATCCACAAGTTTTTTTTTTTTTTGCAAGCACGAATGCTCCTTCATCATCGCGCAAACAGATCGCATTACGAGTACTGTTCTACTAGTTGCAGAAGGAAGCATTATGTTACATTTGAGCTTCCCTCATTATAAATGATAAAATATAAATAAAAATAGAGATAAATACATTTAAATACAATATCACCCATAAAACACGGATCCTGACATGGATACCAGACATGATACAAACACGGATACACCAACACCGTTAATTATTTGAAAAAATCACATAATTTAATGTAATTATATATGTAAGTATCATGTCGGTGTCGCACAAGACACGTGTCCAACACCATTACACGTCTAATCCAAGAATTATCCATACTCCTTCGAATATCACACTGTGCTTGTGCATCTTATACTTTGCTGTTTAAATAATACAAATGAAGTGATACTAAAAATGGTGAATTTCTCTTCCAATAGAGTAAATACCCATTGCTATCACTTTTATGGACATAACTGTATAACACGCATATTTCAGAAGGACTGGTACGTTTTATCTGCTTGTATAAATGCGTGCATGTATCAGGAGTATTATTAGTACTACTAGCACGTTTTATCTGCTTGTTTAAAGGCAGTTAATGTGTTCACATTCAGATTGAGATGCTGAAAAATAAACTACCTCCCTCCATTTCAAATAAGTGAAGGTTGTTGTGCACGGATTAAAAAATACCATAAATAGTAAAAGAGATGTCATTTTTACTAAATTAACCTTATCAACTGTTAGTGTGTATCTTGGTCTGGTGGTATTGGCTTGAGACTTGGGAGTGTGCTCCTCCTTGGGGTCTCAGGTTCGATTCTTGGTTGAGCTAATTTAGTTTAATTAATTAAAAAAAAAAAAAAACTGTTAGTGTGTATCTGATCATTCTAGATGTAAAGTAAAGATGTAATTATTTGGGGTAGTGTACTAGCAACAATTAAAGAGCATGTTTGAAAGGAAAAAGAATTCAATCTACATTAAAAAGTAAAAATGACATTTATTTTAATACAAATAATATTTTACTAACAAAACATTCATTGTGAAATGGAGAGAAATTTACAATTAATGAATTTTTTTTCCGATTTTGAAAAATTGAGTAAATTAAACCACTACTTAATTGGCCCGACTTTGTAGGTCGTTCTCAAAGAAGTCTGTTGAATGTATCAGTTAAAAAGAAAGATATATGACTTTGTCAAATTTTACATATATTAATCATTCAGAGGTTGTTTGTTTCAAGTTTAAGAATAATATTTCCAATAATACATGATTAGGGAATGACCACATGTTTGTTACAAGGTTGAGAAAAAATTATTTCGGGGTATAAATGTTCTAGGAATTAAGTAACTTCCCTTATTTCCATGTGATGAGGTAGGAATGTGCACTCCTATAAAATTTTGAGAAATGATAACTAGACACATAATTTTAGACACAAATACAACACCAAGGGCGTTTTCGTAGTTTTCAATAAAATGTAAGGGCATTGTTGGCTTTTTAGCATAAACTTCTTTCTCTTTCGTCTTCCTCTTTTCACTCTCTTTCTCTGTGTTTTCTCTGTTTCTCCCCACACCACCACCATCCTCCACAACACCACCGTCCTCCGCCACCATCTTCACCAGCGCTCCCTCCATTCTCAACCACCATCGTCCTCACCCGCCATCAATCTGTTCAGATGTGTTATCTCTCAAGCTGTCGTCGTCGACATCCTATTCTCCCTCACGCTACCAGAAAACCGTTTAGATCATTATCACGACACCGGTGACAAACTTCTCGCAACACCACCTTCCCACCACCTCCTCGCGTTGGTGACGACCAGTTCAACCTACAAGTGACGACGCCGATGAGGAGTACATCAGAGAAAGACGACACCGATGATGACGCCAGTGGTTGTGAGAGAGAGAGAGAGAGAGAGAGAGAGAGAGAGAGAGAGAGAGAGAGAGAGGCCTCCAATTTTTCTAAGAATGTTAAGTTATGTGTCAAACATTTATTTAAGAAAAAAAATATCGAAAAATCATAATTTCGTATTTACATTTTCAGGTAAGTTATTCCTGCAAATAATTTTAGTATCGGTGAAATAAGCTCACCTTTAAAAAAATGTGTTAGAGATTAATTTGATAGTAAATAGATAAATTATAATTTTAGTATCGATGAAACAAGCTCACCTTTAAAAAAATGTGTTAGAGATTAATTTGATAGTAAATAGATAAATTTAGTGACCAAATTGTTAAATATATGGATTTAATTGAGAGTAAATGATTAGATATAGATATCAACATGACAGATTAGTAGAGTCATAAACCATTTTTTAAATACTCATAATCTCATAAATTTATTTAAGAATGTCCTACAAAATCAAAGGATAATTTAATGACTTCCTCCTAAAAAAATGTTCAAAATGAAATGAAGTTAATTTTTAAGTCACGTGTAGTCAAAAGTATAAATTGAAGAAAACAAGAGTGGGTAATTAAAAAAATAATTCCTTTTCATATTGTTTTCAAAGTTCCAACTTGGAAATACTCTATCTCTTTTTCTTTTTTTTTGACTAATACTCTATCTCTATATCATGTTTAGATACAAAAATATTTATCATTGTTTAATGGTGATTGTTCTTCTCTCTCATGAATCTATTAAACACAAAATAAATCATTTTCACTGACAATGTGTTTAATATGGAAAACTCAAAGATTGAGTAGCTGAGCTTTTACCACTGATGAAACTTTTTGTTTGTTTTTGTGATTTCGTCGTCTTTGTACGATTATGTTTGTTTTGATTTTCCGTCTTTATGTAGTGTTTTTTTTATTTTCCGTCTTAGTACGATGTTTAGTTGATTCATATTGTAATATTAACTTTGAGCAAATGTAGATCCAATCAATAACTTTGGCGTTGTCAACATTGCAAATCCGAAAACATAAGTATTCCGGAGGCTTGAATATTTGTAGGCATAAATACTCTGTCATTTTATGTTATTAACATGGATGTTGTGAATTTGTACACATATTTATCTTTTTTTTAGTAACTTTAAATTGTATTGTATGAATGTACTTTGTCAATTTGAATAAATAAATATCGTTTATTTTTATAAAAAAAAAAATGTTGGTTCTCATTTCTGAATACTCTCTCCATCAAAACTACGGATAGTGATCACTCATTTAGTTCAAGTACTCATGTCTAAATTAATTTTCATATTCATGAAGTTATTTTCTCTTTTTTGTGTTTATTATATTTGGAAAACCTTCACGCAGATATTTGTATTGAAATTTTAGAACACCGATTAGGAAATTAATTTTAATATAGGTTGACACTTGAAACTTGAAAGTACGTAAAAATTCTCTATATTTGACCCCAAAATAAAAGTTTTAATATCACCGGTAAAAGTTGATCCATATATTTTTTTTATTGTAAAAATTCCTAATTATTCATATTTCATTATTTTTTAGTTGTAGTTGTATATGCTTCATTTTCCGCGACAGAATTTTCTAACTCCTCAAATGGTCAAAATTTTCAAATTCCATTAGTACCACTAGCTTGTTATGATCAATTCGTGATATGTGCTTTGAATTTACGCAGCCATGACCAATTCGTGATGTCTGCTTAGAAAATTATACTCGCAACATGAAAATGAAATTAGACAAAAATAAAAGTTTTTTAAGAAGGTAATTAGACAAAAAAGTTACACTCTTCTTAAGAAATTTGAATTCTCTATTTATTATATTGAAAAATCAATATTTAATTATAATTTTGTCATCTAAGAGTTGACTAACTTACATTTAAAGCATCTCTAACGGTCGTATTTAAAAGAAAAAGAATTGATTGAAGAGTCTCAAAGACCGTCGAAAACAACAATAAGTTAAATGATTCAGGATCAACAAAAGATCGAAACATCACATTTTCGATTATGGAAAAACAAAAACACTATTTTTTTTCTCTCTTCACATACTGTGACCGTCAAAATTTCGTGAAAGAGAGACCAAGAAGCACAAAGTCATCAATTTTGACCGAAAAATTGAAATTTACAAAAACAAAAGGATCATTCCCATTTGTCTGAAAATGACATTTAATCCACTAAATGCTGTTCACCTGGTCGACTACAATACAAACCTAACATTTGGAACTCATGCATGCATGACTAGACAACGTTTTAATTCTGTGGCTTTTTATGGTACATATATGCTCAGCAATGATATTTGTACATTCATTTATTGACAACTTTAGTGACAACCTTGTTTTTCTCACTTTTTATTGGTAAAAAATAATGGAGAGAGAAAAAAGAAGAAAGTAACATCATGTAAGTATGAAAAAGAAAGTTGTCAAAAATTGTAATAGAATGATCGTACAAATATCATTTCTCTTGGTAAAATATTGCTTGGTACAAGTTGGTAGTAGCTCCACATTTTGATAGAAAAAATTTACCAGAACTTTTTTCTCTTCAACTAAAAAGATTAATTTTTGCATAAATTTATAAAGATTATGTGAGAATGCTTTAAAAAAAAAATACTAGTATGTAAAAATATAATGATTTATAAGATTTTTCTTCAAGACTTTTGTTACTACAGAGACGGCTCCCAAGGGAAAAAGAGAATCAATATTTAACTCAATCGTCCAAAATTCCAAATTTTAACATACTCCAAACCTTCATACACTCTCCAAAGCTCCGTCGTATAAACACTACACAACACAAATGCTTTTAGCAAAGCCACCAAGCCATTCGTCACCATTACCTTCTCTTTTTGTTTTGAACTAGTAAAAATAGAACTTATATTAAACGACAAAAGATGCTCCTCTCAGTACAAGGTATGCCAAGGAAGAGCAATAAATTTTAAATACAACATTTTACCCTGTAAAAAAATAATTTAGATTTTGTCCCTGTAATTTCAGATTCTTCCACTTTTGGTCCCTCATTTCACCACGTCGGCCGAATCTGCATACATGGCACGTGAAATGAGGGACCAAAAGTGGAGGAATATGAAATTGCCGCGACCAAAAGTGGGAAGAATATGAAATTACAGGGACGTAATTTATGCAGATTATGTTGACGTGGTTAAATGAGGGACCAAAAGTTGAGGAATTTAGAATTACAAGGACAAAATCTAAAAAATTTATTTTGCAGGGACTAAAATCGGAATTCACTAATATTACAGGGACCAAAAGTCGTATTAACCCAAGTTAAAATATCTAACCAACATTCAAGCAATCTAAAGAACGCTGCCACTACCCAAATAACCTAATAGAAACATTTACAACATTTTTCTTCGGCCGCGCACCACGTCGATAAATACTTGACCTTATCCAACAAGTGAGACATAGATTTTGCCTTATTATTAAAGATTATATCATTTCTTTCTTGGCAAATCACCCAAACTATAGTCAGTCACAATAAGCGCATAAAAGATTGCCGCTGTTTCGAACCACTTGACAAATAAGCATTATTATGAAAATGATCTGCTATAGAATTTGGATCAATTGTCAAGACCTCCACCCAATCACAAACCAAGTAGCATGAAAAACCAAAAATATTAAAATTTAAAAACAAATGGTGAACCGATTCCACCCCACCACATCCATACACGTAGAGAACCCTCTCATCAAGTAAGACACTACCTAAATTATTTTTGGTAGACAACCTATTCCGAAGGAGGCACCAAACAAAAACGAAAATCTTCAACGAAACATCCTTATATCAAATCAACTCGAAAACCACTCATGTCTGATGCATACTCTTATGTCATACATATTAAAACTTCATCGCAACTTTTGGGAAATAGCAATATATGGAGTCACTGTTATTAGTGTGAGCCACTACATAACTTTATTTCTTAAAAGTTAGGTCATAAGTTAAAACTCTATGGATTAGTTATAAAAGTAAGAAGATCATATTATTATTTTTAGAGATAGAAAATGTGAAATTCCTCTCTAATTATGTGGTAAAAGTGAAACTTTTGAGATCAATTTGTTTGTCTCTAATTTACATCACTATTTCAACTTTTTTTTTATATGGTAGTGAAATTTATTTAAAAAATACAGAAGAAATAAACAAACCTATTAAGATAAGTTAAAAAATGTTTATTTATTCTCAATTTATCATTGGGAAACAGAGATAATCAAAACCGTATCACGACTTGAAAGACCATAATTCCCAACTCCCACAAAAATAATACACAATCCCATACTTGTCTTTTTAATTAAAGTCCCAATAGTTAAAATATGTACAAGATTGAGATTTTATTTCAAAGATGCTCCCAAAATCCAAGAATGCTTTGAGTTGGAAACTTCAAATGCCAACCCAAAAGATATAAAACAAGAATCAATATGGGAATAGGAGTGGGAGTAGTGAAGATGAGATTGATATCTCTGAAAACACGGTAGATAAGAGCTTCTATTAGGTAGTGTAGATGTCCCAATTCATTGCATTTCCTAAGATTGTGTCAAAATGGAAATGGGCTGTACCTTTTGTTATTATTGTCATAATCCATGACTGAATGAATTGTTAATTCTTTTCATTAAAATTATTGTTCAAGCAAGTAGAACTTTTCAATTGGATAACTTCTAAAATTATGTATACAATTGAAAATTCATAATAATATTAGTCTCTTTAAAATAAGTTTAAGGAATAAATTGATGAACCAATTAGAATAATATAGTCAATGATTTAAAATAAGTGATTGTTTTAAAAAAAAATTGTAAATTTTAAAGGCAAATTATCATATGCCTTCCAAGTGTGAGTTAGAAGTCTCACATTGGATGAAAAGTTGGATGTTAAACAACATACAAGAGAATCCATATATGTTTAATGACTCAAGATTTTGAATAAGGATATGGTGTTCAATTCACGTGTGTGGTTGCATGTCGCTCAATGTGACGATCTTCAGACTACCCTCATGATCCAAGAGTGGTATTCGAGTTTTAGTTTGGCTTGGTGCAAGAGCGGGAGTGAGATCCTAGTGTTTGGATCAAATATAGGATGTGGGAGATTCAACTTGGGGGGAATATTGTTGGGTTCAAGTGTGAATGTTTAGTCCCACATTGAATATGAGTGAGTTAAATGTTGGATATATTAGATCTCTCTCTCTCTCTCTCTCTCTCTCTCTCTCTCGTTTGTTTATATCTGCTGCATTCAGAACCTGTATTAGACTATGATCAGTAAAACACTTAAAGAAAGTTTGAAAAAGCTAACACAGTTCAACCCTTTCTCATGTTTTTCTCACTTTTAAAGATCCATTTAAAAGTGCAAAAGTGAGCTCTATTTATGGATATTTCAAAAGTGTAAATTCACTTATTAGATTTCAGCTCGCTAAGAGATTTTGACATTTCTATATGGGTGGATTTCCAATGTTTACCTTTAAACTTTATGATTCGCTTGATCCTAATTCCCAGTGTGTTCGTTGAGAGAATGTTCATTTTCATCATATACTTGAAACTTAACAAAAGGATATTTAAATAAAGGGTTTTGTTATCTTGTGTCCTTATGACACAAGTTAGGGAATCCAAAATTTGAAATTTTTCATAGAAAAGAACAAAATTTTGACTTTAAAAAGTGGAATAGAGTTGAATGCACAACTTTTAAGACATTTATTTCTATTTTAAATTCATTACCATGTGCATCCTTAGGGCATATGTTAGCATTTGCCTTAAATAAAGCAGGGGATTTCTAATTGATTAATTTCAGAATAAGTAACTAAGTACCCTAAATAGGTCAAATCAAGTAATTGAATAAGTCTAACTGATTTCT
>Ga0228711_1011554_pt1 | contig 11166 bp, 8 predicted proteins | sample MedpolnodulmetaG_2_FD_177996 | JGI IMG/M metagenome (GOLD analysis project Ga0228711, IMG submission 177996) | Root nodule microbial communities from Medicago polymorpha collected in Santa Monica, California, United States - brown nodules | ecosystem: Host-associated > Plants > Roots > Nodule...
TTTTGAAACTATGTCCAATGATCCAAAAATTAATGCAAACTTACTTCATTTTGTTTTGGGATAAACATGATATTTTTGGATTCAATGTGTTTTCTTTGTGTTAATTGTTTATCTTTGATGTTCAACTGTTGGTTAAACTTTTCTATATTCAGATTTTAAAAAACTAAATAACTTTGTTGAATTTTTATCCACCATGGCTTGTTGTTGTTTTCCTTTAACTTTTCCTTTTTGTATGATTTCTTATCATTCTTTCAAATAGTATTTGTAATTATTTATCAAAATAAAAAATTATCCTCTTGTAGAATCAACAAGTGAAATTAATGGCAACATCAATTCTATTTTATATCACTGACAAGCATATGAATATTAGTATTCATGTAATTTTTTCTTTGAATGCTTGTCACTTTACTGTGTTGTATTTATCTGTCGTATTAGATACTCAATTTTTTGTTTTTTCAACTTTTGTAGTTGATTGTCGTATAGGTTTATCAATTCCCTTTGTAAAGATATCTTTCCAACATGTTACCTTCCTGAAAGTTAGTTTATACTGTTCATATATGGTTTTGTGCTAAGCTTTCAGCAACAACTTGATATGTTAATCTTGTGTTTCTTTTATTTTCAGATATTTAGAATGTTCAAAAGGATGAAGAAAGTCTTCCACCTAAGGGAAAAGAAAGTCTACTTTGTGGAATGTTATGTCAGAAGTTCAAAAGAACGGCTCCAGAAAAATGGAACTCAAAAAATTTATTTATTGATATTGATCATGTTTCAAATTATCTTATACATAGCTTCTGATTCAGTTTATTTCATTATATAAATTCAAATTATACCGCTGATTTTGTTTTTCTTTTCTAATTGGCTATAGTAATTGTCATGTCTACTAATTAAATGGTGTAAAATCCGACCATCTCTTTTTTTTTCATTTGAAAATACTTTCCATAAGTATTAGGGTGGCAAGAGCGAAAAGAATCTCATTTGGATTATTTATTTTTTAAATGTGAAGTGTTGTTAAATAATGTTTACAATATCTAAAAAAATAAATAATCTACGGTGGTAGCTGGATTTAAACATAGAAAATGTTATGCTTACACCTCTTGTAGGTGTATACACCATTAAACTAAATAAAAAAAAAAACAGAGACAAAGAGTGATGCTATAGTTAGCTGATGTTATTGGAAGTGAGAGATAGAAATAAAATGGCATGTTGAATGGATGTATGAAAAGTTGAGATGTTTAAATACCATTGTTGTTTGATTAAATTAGCCCCGTATTTTGCAAATATGCAATTAGCAACACTGAAAAATATTAAATTTCTTACATATCTTCTATTGATGTTGTTTAAAGATTGCCAACTCATTAAAAACGTCCTTGTGAAGCTTTGATTAAGATTTGAAAACTTTGCCTCAAAGGAATAATGTCGTTGAATAGTACTAGGAGAGTCATTTGCTTCTTAGGGAATGATCTATTACATTCTCTTGGCCAATGAGGTTGTTTGTTTATTTTTGCAAGTGGTCAAAAGAAGACAAACAGTATTACACTATGACTCTATGAGAACTTGAAAGCAACATTTCATCGGAAGAAGGAAAGTTTCCCATACTGATGACGTGTCCATCAGAACATGTTCCCTTCATAACTTGTTCTCATCAGATTCTTCAAAACATGTTCTGAGCTTTGACTTTATGTTGATCTTTCATTATATCATCTTCCATGTCTTCAGAATATTGTAGAATGGAAAAAGTAATAGTCATAATGTTCCGTATTCAAATAAGGCTTTCTGGCCCGACCCAACAAAACTCAAACCTGGAACTAACATGTAGCCCTTTTTCACACTAATTTGTGCAAAAATGACTCATATATAATTAGTGCTGTCAAAATGGGCCAAGCCAACCAGGCCAGCCCATCGGCCCTCTATTTCTGTGTGGGCCGAGCTGTTAAAAAGGCACGAAAATAATGACCCTATATTTTTGGGCCAGCCCACGGGGCTTGTAATTTACATGGGCCGGCCTGGGCTGGGCTTGTAGGCCACTCCTTTAAGAATTCTAAAAAAAATATTGTTTATAAAAATAGTTTTATTATGTAAAATTGAATTATTTTATTATTGAAGACGAAATTTTATCCTCTTCAAGAATGCACTTTTGTGCTATTTATATGTTATGGATGTTGATTTAATAGATGTTTTATATATCATTAACTAAGTTTACAAACACATTGATTTATTTGAAGGATAATAATTTTTTTTGATGGATGGATAATAATGTATGTGATATGTTTCTATTAAAAAAAATGATATGTAGATGTATTGTTCATTGCATTTTTTTTTTAATATCAAAAAGATAAAATAATACATTTTAAAATATTTGTCGGGCTGGTCCATCGGGCCATGTAGACCACTACTAATTATGCTGGCTCAATTTTTGTAGTGCATGAATCAAGTAGGCCGACCCTCACTGATCCATTAATATGAGTTGGGCCACCGGGTTATGGCGGGTTGGGCCAGACTGGCCCAATTGACAGCTCTGATATAATATATAATTAGGGTTTTAGAAGGGTACTCTTTTCACTTGCCACCGCTACTCACACTATTATCTGCAGTTGCTATTCCCAACCTTTTCACAATTTATTACGTCCACCAATGTAGACAAAAAGCTGCCATGAGAAAGCCCTTAGTATGTTTAACTACACACGCGTGAATTGGATTGAGATTTTAAAAGACTATTTTAACATAATAAGTCTTGAAGATTTTAAAAGATTTTGTAAGAGTTTATGAGATTTTAAGATATTTTAAAAGACTTTTTAAAATCAAGATTCTATAATTTGGATTTTGAGGGATTTTAACTCAAAGGCTTTTAAGATTTTAAAAGACTTTATTGATTTATAAAACATGAAATGACTCTGTATTTTTATCTAATCAATAACAAAATTTCAAACTTTGTCATAAAATTTTCAGTTTCTATTTCTTTTTCCAGTTGGCATTCTTCGATGGATTACAATAATCCTTGCGGTTGTTGCCTCAACTAGCTTTGTTGCTTTGAACCTAAGGTCTTTTTATAAGAAATAATCTTGCAGTGGCCAGAATTGCAGCAAGTTATCTCAAGCCACCATTATCACTACCACACACCAATGGCTAGTTATATGTTGTTTGTGTTTTATTGTTAGATGGATGCAAAGAGTTAACAACGTAATGTGAATTGTTCTCCCAGAATCAGCTTGGTGACCATCTTTGGACAAAAACTTGTGATCGACCAAAATTTGGGAAGGTGAAGAAGTGCAAATATTGATGGAATGTTTGTATCCAGCATGCCAATGAAGGAAATGTCTTTTCAAAAGTGTATCTGTATCTTTTAAAAACAATCTCAAGGCAATGTGTGGAAGACAGAAAAGTCTCAAGGCTAGGTGTGAGATTGTTGGTAGCCACATTTTACACTAAAAAGTCTCACAAAATCTATTACTCACAACACTCCATTAAAATCCATAGAATTTTGAATATCAATAGACAATTTTTAAGTTGTGCAAAATCTCAATTGAATACCACTGGATTTTGTTGGACTCATTAAAAAATCTTGAAAATCCTAATTGAATACCACAGGAATGTTTTTACATTCCTTTAAAATCTTGATTGAATACAACAAGACTTTTTTAAAACAAAAAGTCTTTTAAAATCCTTTGAAATCTCAATCCAATACACCCCCTTAGATCTAATTCCACTTTAATATTTATTAGGTATTGACACTCATCCCATAATTCTATCTATCATTGCGATTGCACCAAAAAGTAAATGATATGTGTATGTGATTCAAGCATACCTCAAAATGAGCTGCAAACATTCAAGCTGCCGGAGTCTGTTCTGTTTGGTGGAGATGTACTGCTGGTGAAGATGTTAGTTAGGGTAAAAGAAAAAGAGGATAATTTATTCGATAGTCATCAAACACAATCTCTTGATTACATTACTATGTGTTTTCTCTGATATGAAGGAATTTGGGTCTGTATCAAGAATAAACCCGTATAGTTATATCGTGCAAAAGAAATTGTGTTAATTTATCTTTTGTAGATTTTCTCAAATCGAATGTAATAAATCTGTTACGTAATTTTGCAATGTTACAAAATCATCCTGACCTTAGATAAAAGAAAAAAAAAATCGGCTTTCCTGAGTTTTTCCCTCTTATTATGCAATTAATGATTTGGTCCCTTAAATTATTTGTTGGTTACATTTTGGTCCCATAAGTTATTAACGTTACAATTTGGTCCCTTAAGTTAGTATTTGTTAGCCAAATAAATCCTCATCGTCAGTCTTTTGCGAAAACGTTAAATAGGCATACGTGAACGGTGACGTGACAACTTGCAATGTGTATCCACCTTAGACATTGAGTTAACGGTTTTGACGGTGGGATTTATTTGGTTGACGAAAGATGACTTAAAGGGACCAAATTGTAACGTTAATAACTTATGAGACTAAAATGTAACCAACAAATAACTTAAGGGACCACATCTGTAGTTAAACCTAGATTTTTTGTTCAATTGAAATTGCAATCAATATGGGCAGGGGAGGGGAATAGCAAGTATGATAAGTGGATTGATTTCATGAGTCGCTTGCTTTGTTATCCAATCTAAGTGCTATAATGTCTTATTTGCTTGTATACCAATTTCATTCTATTTTATGTCAATGGATTATCTTTGTTAAGCATATATTTGTTGCTATACATTGTTGCTTTTCATGTTTGTAAGTTTGAATTCTTAACATTATTTTGTCATGTGTTGAGTACAGCTTCAGAAACAAATAAATGAGGCTAAAAAGACTTACTCTTACCAATCCATTGATGTGCTTAATTATGCCTAAAGTTGCTCATGTGGTAATTTTATTTTTCCAAAATATTTTCCTTTCTTTTGGATGAATGAAGCCAACTTACAGAAATAATAATGATTTCAGCCTTCCTGTTAAATATTTTTCTGTAGTTTCATTACCTTAATTTACTTGATTTTTCAGGAGAGTGAACCTTCAGAGGAAGAAGTACGTGAGCAAATGAATAAAATTCTTTCTCAAGAAGCCGCACATGCCAACTGGGATAGGGAATTAAAGGAATTAAACACTGAGGTTGGTTCAACATATTTTTTGTAGAGTTGTGATTAAAATCAAATGTTATATGTTCATTAGAAGAAATATATCAGATGATTAATTTATGCATTTAACTTTTGTTGTTCCAGCTGTCTAAGGTTGAGTCAGCTATGGTAATTCTCAAAACAACATTGATTACACGGTTCAGGTACTTGAAAGATTCAGCCTGATATTCTTTTTCGCTGTCTAGGTCGGATTGCAATTAACTAGTGCTACATGTCATTTAATAGTTTAGTGTTTAGTACTAAAATGAACTATTTATTTTCTTGAACCCTTTTATAATAAGAGTTTTATTGATTTATATTTCTTCCTTTCACATAATCATCTTGTCACCGATATGATGGTAATGATAAACGACTGCTTGAAATGTGTGATTCACTTATGGGTTTTGCTAACTTTCAAGTAAAGAAATAATTATTTTGGTTGCAGTCTTATTATTGTCCAGATACTGAGCAATATTTCTATACATATCCCATCATCAAACACTATGTGGAGTATGCTAGGAAAAACCGAGATAACGGTGAAATGTATGACTAGAGGAGAGGATAACGGAATCAGACAAGTGAAATCGGACATTTGAAGTGTTCAAGAAGCTGTTGAGCCGCCATTGCTGTCTTTTTGGCTAAAAAAAAATCTAAACCTAATCTTGGAGTTTGAATGCCGCTGTCGATCTCGTTTGTTGGTTCCATAAAAATGGTACTAAAAAATTTCATTTACATAGTTGTTGTTTCAGTTTAATTCATTTACGGGTTCATATTTTGCTTTTCTGATTGGCAAGTAAATGTCTTTTTTTTTTTTTTTTTACACTCGCTAGTAAATGTCAAGTAGACTAATTAAATGCTGAAAAATATGATCACCTAGTTTCAATTGAAAATACCTAATTGAATAGTGTGGCTTTGTTTCAATTGAAAATGGCTAATCTATAACACTAATCACATTAAATATTCCAGATCTCGTGTCTTCGTTTTTCACAAATGAGTAACGATATTTTTGAAACTATGTCCAATGATCCAAAAATTAATGCAAACGTACTTCATTTTGTTTTGGGATAAACATGATATTTTTGGATTCAATGTGTTTTCTTTGTCTATAATTAACTAATTGCATTGGATGGAAACACTTCTTGGTATGATGTTTTTTTGCTTTGACATTGTTTGTGGGATATGGTTGTGTTAATTGTTTATCTATATTAAGATTTTAAGAAACTAAATAACTTTTTGTTTTCTCAAACCTCGCGCATTGGAAGCCCTATTTGCGGGGCTGGAGTTGAATCCTTGATACCCCGATGTTTTAAAAATGTTTGAGACTTCTTGAATCTATCCTTAGCTTTGTTACCTTTAACATGCATCCAATTTTTGCTTAATTGAGGCCTAATACACAATTTTGTTTATACTTCAATTTTTTTCTCCTTTAGAGTTGTGTAAGTTTTTAATTAAAAATTAAGTGCATAAAATAGTTGTTTTCCCTGGCCTACCTATGAATTTCCTGTCATAGTATTTTTAATTTTTTTTATGATCTACATGTCATAGTGATGTTAAAATAGAAAATTACTTATTTCTGATACATATTATATCTGATTGTAATCTTTTGTTGAATGCTGCTGAGTTCATTGTTTTACTAAATCAAATATCAATGTTGTTGTTTCACTTCAAAATAATATACAAATTATAAGATATTTTGTTTGCTGAGGGTATTGCTACATTGCATTGAAACTGTTATAAAGAATACTAGAGTTCAAAGTATAAATGCTCTTCAAATTTATATTTTCTCGCAATTTTTTTACTTTTCAGGGACATTTTGAGTACTTCTCAAAGACGATGGATGCAAGAAGCATGCAAAACGGTAAGCAAGTAGCAAACATTGCGCCAGAGAGATGGAAAACGGCTGATTATAGAAAAAAGATTGTTCAGAGCATCTAAGTGTAACTTCGCTATGCTATAATATGATCCAAATTGCTCACATTATTTTAATTTATGAAAACCTATGTATGATGTTTATATTTCAAGCTGTGTAACAAAATGTGTCAAGCATAAGTTCAAACGTTGAAATCTTTCTGTCAACGAAAAAATAATATGCATCAATGCAATATGCATTTAAGCTTTATATAAAAAATGCATGTGTTTGCATTTCTTAATCACATGAATTTCATATCATTTCATAAGCACCTATGAATTTCACATCATTTCATAATTTATGAAAACCTATGTATGATGTTTATATTTCTTGCCCTATTACTTTGCGATAAGGTTTTTTTTTCCTTTAGTGCATGTACATCCCCCTTTGTAAAAAGGAATATAAGAAACTTAGTTTTGATAGGCTTAACTCTTAAATATTCTGACATGATCTCCCAACTGTTTAAATGTAATATAATTAGTGCAGCATGGACGAACTAATCGAGCATGTTGTTCCCTTTAAGAAACTTAGTTTATCTGAGCTTTTTCAGTCGGTGGAAAGATACGAGGAGAAAGTTAATGCTTCTGTCCAAACTGAGGTATCATTTTTATGTATTTTTCAGTTCAGGGATTTGCTTTGCTTGTTTCTGTAAGTATATATTCCAAGAATAAACTTTTAAGAATCACTTTTATTTTACAAAAAAGTCACGTTATACAAATATAAAGTGTGTTTCTTTTAACTTTTGAAAAGAATTGGATTAGATTTCTTGTTATTTTCAGTAGCTACTTTGAATAGTTTCCAGAACAAAACTGACGCTATAGCTACATTTTTCAATATAAATGTTCTTCATAAAAACCATAAAAATGAAATTTTACTATCTATTAAAATCCGTTTTTTGAAGTTGATAGAAAATTTTCTTTCCAACCTTTCAGCTTGTTCTACACCCTATCATGGACAAAATTGAAAACCCGTTTCTTAGACCTACCAATAAAAGCAGGCAGCCCCAGATACTTTTAATGACACTCAACAACCTTAATTCGCATCCAACCTTAGAACAAGATATTACGATCATCAGGTACATTTCGGCTAAAACAGATTTTAGATATATCCAAATTAATAAGTTGACCAGAAGTAGATTGGTAACTATTAAGAATTTCTTGAATGCTTTGAGAATCTTGAAAAGAATCCCTACAGAAAATGAGGCTATCATCTGGAAAAAATAATTGATTAAATTTTGGAGCTCCTCTAGCAATTTGAATTCCATGAAGGCCCATTTCTTCTTGTGCCTTACTTAGAAGCCCAAAAAAAACCTCAGCACATAAGATAGATAGGTAAGGAGATAAAGGGCCCCCTTGACGGAGGCCTTGTTGAGAATGAAACTTCTGACAAGGACTTCCATTCAATAAAACAGAGAAATAAACAGTGAAAATCAAGTTCTGCCATTTCTAAGAAAAACCCATAGTCCGAAGCACCTCAATCAAAAAAATTCACTCGATACGATCATATGTCTTTGACATATCTAGCTTTAACGCCACACACTCCTTCTTGCCTTTACTTTTTTTTTCTTCTCATATAATGAAAAGATTCAAAAGCTAGTAAGACATTATCAGTAATTAAACGTCTCCCCACAATAGCACTTTGGAATTTTCCAATGATATTTGGAAAAATCGATTTCAACCAATTTGCAATTGTATTTGTAATTATTGTAAAAATGACATTGCAAAGAGAGATAGGTTAAAAATCACCGGACACCTTTAGAGATCGGATGTTACTTGATATTCAACTTAAAAATGCACTTTCGGTAGTTATATAACGGAGTAACAAAATCTAAATTTAAAAAAAAACACTTTTGGTAGTTATCTATCGGAAGAAAAAAATCGAAATTTTTAAAGTTAATATTCTGTAGTTATCTACCGGATGTACAAAATTTAAATTTTGAAAAAAACCTCTGATAGTTAACAACGGAATGTGTTAGTAAGGACAATTTTGTAATTTTGGGGCGCCTAAAGAGATATGCAAGGACTTAAAAAGGCCAGCCCAACAAAACTCGAATCCATAACAAAAATGTAGCCCTTTTTGACACTCTAGTTTATGCAAAAATGACTCTTATATATAATATATAATTAGGGTTTTCAAAGTAACCCTTCTCACTTGCAGCTGCTGCTTACTCTCACACTATTATCTGCCGCTGCTATCTCTAACCCTTTCACAACCTATTACTTTCACGTTTTGTTATTCCTTCCATTCCACCAAATATAAAAAATAAAAAAAAACTGTCATGAGTGAGCCCTTGGTATGTTTTAACTACAAACAGGTATGCCTTAGATCTAATTCCACTTTCCTCTAGTTTTTTTTTTTTGTTTTTGCTTGTTGTCATTTTAATTTGTATTCTGTTTTCCTCTAATTTCTGCTAAATTTGTTGCAGCTTCATTGTAGAGATCGGATGCTATTCCTTAATAATGATTTCGATTTCTTGTGGTCATCTACAACATTGTTTTATTTTTCTCTCTCGACATCGGGTGTGATTTCTTTGATTAAAAAAGTGAATGAGAGTCAACCAGTCAGGAGCTCAAAAGGATGGCTCCATAAAAAAGGTACTCAGTAATCTACTTCAGATTGTATATTTATGTTTAGGGTTAGATCATTGGATTCTAGCAGTGACATTCAAAATTTTCATATTTATTAGGTATTGACACTCATCCCATAATGAGCTGCAACCAATTAAGCTGCCCAAGGGAGGGGGTGATTCTCATATACGCACTTTTCATCAACCTTTGTTCTGCTAAATTCATTCTAGAGATGGTAGGTCCTAGAGTTTTGCAAGGAGAATCATTGGAAACATTCAATGAAGGGGTTGGTTATATTTTGAATCGTTGGCCGGCTCTTCGAGGCGCTGTTGATTACCAACAAAGCGGCAAAAACTCTCACCTCAAAGCTGAAAAACTCATTGACGAAATCCGTTCTTGGTTCACTAAATCTAATGGTAAAAATCACTTAATTCCCGTTTATAACTCGAATTTTGTTTTATTCTGATTCTATTCATCATTCCTTCCCAAAGCCACTTCATATCAATGACTTGAAAACCCGAATCTACGAACGCATGGTTGCTGCTTTCGATCTAGAGATTTGTGATGGAAGCGATGGAGATGTATGTTGTTTTCATTTTAAACACTTATTTGTAGCCTCGCTTTAGAATTGTCCAGAAATAGTTTTTTTCTTTGAATGCAAAGAAAAAAAAATTGAATACTCTCCACCAATGTATCTTTTTCTTTGAATGTCTATCACTTGACTGTGTTGTATTTTGGTTGCAGTCTTATTATTGTCTAGATACAGAGCAACATATCTATACATATCCCATCATCATACAATGTGGAGTATGCTAAGAAAAACCGATATAATGGCCTAAGGTCTGACTAGAGGAGAGGATAACGAAATCATACATGATTTCAAGTGAAATCAGACATTTAAATTGTTCAAGAAGCTGTTCAGCCGCCATTGCTGTCTTTTTGGCTAAAAAAAATCTAAACCTAATCTTGGAGTTTCAATGCCACCGTCGATCTCGTTTGCTGGTTCCATAAAAACGGTACTAAAAAAATTATCATTTACATGGTTGCTGTTTCAATTTAAATCATTTACGACTTCACATTTTGCTGCTGACTTTGTTTTGCTTTTCTGATTGGCAAGTAAATGTCTTTGTTTTTTTTAGATCATTTAGACTAATTTAAATCATTTAGACTAATTAAATGCTGAAAAATATGATCAAGTTTCAATTGAAAATACCTAATTGAATAGTGTGGCTTTGTTTCAATTGAAAATGCCTAATCTATAACACTAGATATTAATACAGTCACATTAAATTTTCCAGATCTTGTGTCTTCCATATTCGCAAATGAGCAACAATATTTTTGAAACTATGTCCAATGATCCAAAAATTAATGCAAACTTACTTCATTTTGTTTGCTTCGGATAGAAAGACTTCTTGGTATGATGTTTTTTTGCTTTGACTTTGTTTGTGGGATATGGTTGTGTTAATTGTCTATCCACCATGGCTTGTTTTTTTTTTCTTTTCATTTTTCCTTTTTGTATGATTTCTTATCATTCTTTCAAATAGTATTTGTAATTATTTATCAAAATAAAAAATTATCCTCTTGTAGAATCAACAAT
>Ga0228711_1011558_pt1 | contig 11163 bp, 8 predicted proteins | sample MedpolnodulmetaG_2_FD_177996 | JGI IMG/M metagenome (GOLD analysis project Ga0228711, IMG submission 177996) | Root nodule microbial communities from Medicago polymorpha collected in Santa Monica, California, United States - brown nodules | ecosystem: Host-associated > Plants > Roots > Nodule...
ATAGCAAGAAGCAGAAAAAGAAATTAAACTGCATTTCTAGGACTCTATATATAATTGACTTCTCAAGTTTACCGTGTTATAAATACAATTTTTCTTTTTTAAAGGTGGTTAGTTTTTTTTTTTTTTAGCAAAAAAAGGGTGGAAGCAAAGAGCGAACCAACCCAATATATATAAACAAAAAGAAATAGATACAAGAGGGAGGGGACTAGGTCAAAACTCCCAAACTAAGACGTAAATTTAAAGTTAGTCCTTCTTTCTTTGTTACTAAAGAAAGCAGGTCTAATGAAGTCAGAAACATCATGCCAAAAAGAAATGGAACTCAGAGATAGACCATGAGTGGCCAAAGAGTCGGCCACTTGGTTACATTCTCTATAAGGTAGCTAGTTGTGTACCCTTGTGATGGAGCTAATTAATAATTAGATGCGACATAATATTTCATTTGTTATAATAAATAGATTATATTTAAATTACAATCCAAAAATGGCGCTCCATTTGATCATATTTACAAGTAATTTTTATATTTTTAAATTTATTTAATAATTGATGTTTCTGAAATATAATATAGTCTATATATATTACTTATTAAATGAAATTGAAAAAAACACAGAGAGTATATTGTTACTACAAATAAATTTTATATTGTTTTTCAACTTTTTAAAGTATATGCATGCCGGCTCATTTAGCTTTCAATCTGTATAGGGTCGAACTCATGTGGTTTTTTTAAAATTCATTTTTAAACATGGCTTTTTGATTCGGCCTGTGAAAGTCGAAAGCCTGTTAGAGTCGACCTTAAATAGGTTAGATAGTCTGTTTAAACGGTTCTACTTGGTTATTTTTCCTTAGAAAGTTTATTGAGCAATTACTTTATATCAATTTTTGAAAAGTGTTATAAACAGTCAATTATGAATAAAAATAAAAATAAATTATATTTTTAAGGATTAATTTTTTTCCCAGAGGTCTTAAAGATTTAAATTAACTTGATCAAAAATAGCTTAATTGTTTTCAGAGGTTAATATTGTTTTTTTTGTTAAGATAGATGAAATGATAACGGTGATTATAAACTTAAAAATTTATCTAATGAAATAAACTATCGAAATCTAGCATTATGTTCCTATAATATATAGTAGTGAAAAGACGCGTCCGTACTAATCTTTTCGTTTTTTATTGCGTTGCGTTTAAAAATTATAAATGATGTTCTTTATGAAATTTTGATTTTGATTAAAAGTAAAAATATAAATTCTTTTTGCTTTCAAATTATAACAAATCAAATTAATCATAATTATCTATTTTAATGACATCAACAATATACCAAAAAATATAATCTAAATTCTTATTTTTTTAATGACACAAACAACAATCTTTATTATAAAAAAGTTGTTTAAAAATATAATTGAGACAATGAAAAGTGAGCTCATATATTTATCAAGTTTGTTAATATTTGTTTTAAAGGATAGATACCGTTAATCACAAAGACTATTGAATTATTATCGTCTTCATTGCTCGCTCGCAAAACAGCCATCACAGAAGAAAGTGCAGTGCAGCATCGAGCGGAACCATGATCTCACAGTTCTTCGTACTTTCACAGCGTGGCGATAACATCGTTTTCCGTGACTGTTAGCTTCTCTCTCTCTCTCTCTCTCAACTTCAATTTTCCATTCCGATTTTCGTTTTTCTTTACTCTTGGATCTGATTCTATTTTCCTTGATCCAATATTTGCATCAATTATCGATTCAAATTTACGCATCCAGATCTTAATTTAATTGCATCTTGTTCGTGTGCTAATTAATTCAATCAGAAAATCTTGAAATCTGAACTTTGTGTTGCTAATTAATTCGTATTATATGAATGCTGAAGTTTTGATGAGGTTTATGCACTGTTTGAATCATGTTGCACGAGCTCAAAAGCATTGGAATTCGGAATAAATCTATATTCCTTAGAATTTGAAACCTGTTAATTTTGCCACCGAATGGAATGAAAACATGATATAGTGACTAATATTTTGAGAATGCTAAATGAAACCTTCAGTGGCTATATTCACTTAATTCTCTATATTGCAGATCGTGGTGAGGTCCCAAGGGGAAGTGCAGAGATATTTTTCCGCAAAGTAAAGTTTTGGGAAGATGGCGAATTGCAGGAGGCACCACCTGTCTTTGTAGGTATTATCTTTTTGAATCAGGAAGAGAGTATGTATTCACATGATTTAGGCTTGAAATGAGTATGTAACAACGGATAATTGGATCGTCATGTTTCCTTTGTTTCACATACATAGTAATTTTCATTGGAACATTAGCCACCTTAGAACACCCACTGTCCCACCCTGTTACTTTGCATAATACAATTGGAAATGTTGAAATTTCAGAAATGTTGCAAATGTGAAAAAGGCTTCGTACTTTGTAGTTTGTAGATGATTGACCAGTCATGCTAATTATTAATAGGATTTTGCTAGAAGACACCTTTTATGAAAAGGTGTCTTTTAGCAAGTTATCCTATAAGCATTTGCTAAAAGACACCAACTAATTTTTATGAAGGTGTCTTTTAGCAAGTTATAACTAAAAAGTTGATAATCATACCTTGAGGTGTGGATTGTTAAAAGACACCTTCATGGGTGTCTTCTAGCAAAACCCATGTTTATATCTCAGAAAATGAATTTTATTGAAGCTGTAAATGTCTATTCTTGTTATGTCATTTGCAACTCTTCTGGTAGAATATGCTGATTTCTTATGTTTTATTTTATTTGTTTGTTGACAGAATGTAGATGGTGTAAATTACTTTCATGTGAAAGTTGTTGGCTTACTGTTTGTTGCAACTACAAGGGTTAATATATCACCTTCCTTCGTCTTCGAGCTTTTACAAAGAATTGCTCGTGTTATTAAAGATTACCTTGGGATTCTCAATGAAGACTCATTACGAAAAAACTTTGTCCTGGTTTACGAGTTACTCGATGAAGTTATTGTGAGTTCTTCTACATAACTGATCTTATATTTTCTCAACTGTATTGTTTCTTCTTTTAATTATCTACTTTCTCTTGATTGTTCCCCTTTATTGGTATTTAAATCTACTCTTCATACCCTCTATTGAGTCTTTGCTATCAATATGAAGTGGTTTTTTGGACAGTGAATATCTGTAGCATAGCATCTGATAGGTTTGAGAGATATGCTCTTAATATTTTTATGGAATTAAAATGGAAATGAAAACCACACTAAATTTCTGATGGATGTTGTTTCTGTTTTTCTTTATAAAAAGAACAACAAATGCCTATTTGATTTTTTATGTTTTACTCTTGCTTTGACCTAAGATTTACATTTAATTAATCATGTTTCCATTTTTTTTACCCATGAGGGACCTGATGTCATTATTTGAACCAGGATTTCGGTTATGTGCAAACAACATCTACAGAATTGTTGAAGTCCTATATTTTCAATGAGCCACTTGTAATTGATGCAGCACGTCTGTCACCTCTTGGACCTGCTGCAATCTTTTCTGTAAGATTTCTAATATCTTTTATTTCAAGCACTTAATATCTTTTGCGGTTGTGTTTATGATATAGTAATTCTTCATTTTTGTTTCATGCAGCAGGGGACAAAAAGAATGCCGGGAATAGCTGTTACAAAGTCTGTTGTTGCAACAGAGCCTGGGGGTAGAAGGAGGGAGGAAATCTTTGTGGATATAATTGAGAAAATCAGCATCACTTTTAGCTCTAGTGTGAGTACATAGACTTAATATCTGTATGGATTTTTTATTGGTCTATTTTTGCTTCATCTCATGGGTACCTTTGCTTACGGTTTCCAGGATTTCAACTGATAAAACAAATTTCTATCTCGGGGGGCAATAGTTGAGATCATATTTAATTCCTGACTCACTTTTGTACTTGAAACTTATTTAATCTGAGCAAACAACCATTGAGTTCAATTAAAAGTGTATTTAGTTACTGTTTTCCTCTTAAATGGCTAAACTAATTTAATGAAACATAATGAGTAACTGTTGGATGCATTTTTGTGATGCACAATAGTGGACTAGCGATGTTTTATGGTAGTGAATGTTAGGTGGTAAAGTTCCGGCAAGAGCACACGGTAAGTGTTGCGAAATGAAAATAATTGTGGTTAATGAGTGAGCGGGCATACAAGAAAAGACGAGGTAATGATTGAGTGTATATGAAGAAATTAAAAGTAACATACTTAGAGGAAAAATTAACAGACTCTCTCTCTCTAGCTAAAATGGATTGTCCATAGATACCATACTATGAAAAGTCTACTTGATGGAGATAGGCCAATAAATAGATGTGGAGAAGGGCCAAGTAAAACCATGAGAAGCCACTAAAACAGATGCAGATCTGAAGACCTTCCTAAAAACTTAGCATTTGACAAAATGACATTGTTCAATCTATGTAGATACCTAGTACGAAACGGATTTCATTCTTGTTGATGCACATTTTGAAGTACTGCTACCTAGTGTGATAAGCTTGGTTGTTGTTAGTTGTATTTCAAGTTATTCATGTCCCGTATGTTTTGTTTGTCATTCTTAATATTCTTAATGGCTCAGGGATATATATTGACTTCTGAGATTGATGGCACCATACAAATGAAGAGCTATCTTACTGGCAATCCTGAAATTCGCTTAGCTCTTAATGACGACCTTTCCATTGGAAGAAGCGAGGGACCAGTCTCTGGTATCTTTTTTCAGTTCTTTTAGTTTTTAATTTTCACAATTGAAGATTCATGCTTAAATATCTGGCCTGGTACTGTTACAATTAAGAATCTTTAGATATTCCCTTAATTGTACAACTTCCTAGATTGATTGTTATTACTCCTAGAATATACAACTTCCTAGGCTAGTGCTTACATATTAAGCATTCAATGCATTTATTGTAAAACCTTTATAAATAGTGTGTGATCTCATTTTGGACACAAAATTTATAGAGCTTTACATAATTTTACATGGTATCAGAGCAAGTTCCGATTCTGTGAACTTTTCCCTGTGCTTCACCGCCGCCGGAAGCACCACCTATTAGAAGTGTTTCAGTAGGTGTTTATCAGTGTGCTCATCCCTTCCAGTGACCTTCACACTCCTTCCTGTTGTGTTTATCACTGTGCTCATCTCTTCCGGTGACCTTCACACCCTTTTCTGCTGTGCAAGTACCAGCTTCCATTGAGGTGTTTATCACTATGCTCATCCCTTTCAGTGACCTTCAGACTAGTGCTTCACACCCTTTCTCTAGATGTGCAAATACCAATTGCCACTTTTCCGGTGTGACCCAACACCAAACGCCACAACCAATCGCATCGGAATCCTCCGGCGAGCATGGTGGTTCTTTTATCAATGCTACCAGCTACCACACGCGCAGCTGCCCCCTCCACACGTGGCCCCACACGTCGCCTCCAGATTTGTGCATGAAAGCGCGTGCAGCCTTCTCTGGCCACCAGCTTCCAGTGCTGTCCGTCTCAGAAACCGTCTTCCACATTACGAGGTGGTTTCAGTAGTTTGATGACTCCTTTCCCACATATGGTTCATATTGGTGGTGCCTTTTCCTTCCTATCAACACCCAATCTGGTGGTGACTCGGTGACTATATTCTCACAGATGATTATTAATGGTGCCTCCTCTTCCAGTTGATGATCATCTTGATGGTGATTTTTGTTTTGCTGTAACAAGACTGGTGCATGTCATGTATGCAGCTTGAGGAGGGGGTGTTAAAATTAAGAATCTTTAGATATTCCCTTAATTGTACAACTTCCTAGATTGATTGTTATTACTCCTAGAGTATACAACTTCCTAGGCTAGTGCTTACTTATTAAGCAAGCATTCAATTTGTTTATTGTAAAATCATTATAAATACAAGGTGTGTGATCTCATTATGGACATATAATTTTACACAGAACTTCCTAGATTGATTGTTCTTACTCCTAGAGTATACAACTTCCTAGGCTAGTGCCTACTTATCAAGCAAGCATTCAATTCGTTTCTTGTAAAACCATTATAAATATAAAGTGTGTGATTTCATTATGGACACACAGAATTTACACAGCTTTACATCATTTTACAAAACAATTGTCTCCAGTGGTCTACCCATAAAACTTATTTTTGAAATGTTTCTAGAGCAGGTTATCGGAGTTCCTCTGGCTCAGGAGCAGTGGTATTAGATGACTGCAATTTCCATGAATCTGTTCGTCTGGATAGTTTTGAAACAAACAGAACTCTATCCCTGGTGAGTACATAAGCAGTAGTATTTCTTCAGATTTCTTTCTTTTGATTATTATTTTAACTGTTGTCTTGGATTGCCAATTTTTAGATACCTCCCGACGGTGAATTTCCAGTCATGAATTACCGTATGACCCAGCCATTTAAGCCTCCTTTTCGCATCAATGCTTTGATTGAAGAGGCAGGGTCCCTTAAGGTGATATCTACTTTTCAATATTTATATTCTTTTTTTATTCTTTTTTTGTTTCCTTGAAAATGTGCTAATCACAACGATGTTGTATATAAATTTCCCCCCTCCCTTGTGAGGTCACTGTTCCCAATTAGGTTCTTAGGTCGGATATCTCGAAGGCAACTGAAAGAAAACGATACTATTTCCAATGTTTCATGTTTTAGTATAAACCATTTTTCAAATCTTAAAGTTGCTTTCATACTCAATAACACTTCTGAATTTATATTACAGGCAGAAGTATTTCTTAAAGTAAGTGCCGAGTTTGCCTCAAGTATAACAGCAAACACTATTAAAGTGCAGATGCCACTACCGAAATATACCACCAGGTATTATTGTTATTATTATATATAGTACTTATGTATCAGTTAATAAATGACAAGAAAGTATGTTTCACTGATAGTAGTTAGAAACTTTCACAGAACTGGTTTGATGCATTCAACGATTGAAGTCTTTAAAATTTTGGGTCGTGGTTTTGTCTTACTATAGGTGCATAGAATGCCAAATAGGTTTTGAACAGGAGTAGAACTAGGTATAAAACTCTGGATGGGATGGTTGACTAATTTAAGAACTAAAATGTTTGGAGGAATTAATTATTTACTCCAATTAAAGAACAGTTTTTAAAATTTCCTCCCTCCTTGAGTAAACATGATTGCATTCCTCCACTGGTTATGCTGAATGAAATTTTGAGTTAACTATCAATTAATATGTATAACTACTTGATTAGACTCTCTAGATATTATCAAATCTTTTGTTTGTGATCAATATTGAAAGAATTGCAAACTTGCATTACCAACTCATCTAACAGATTGTTCTATTAGGTAATGGCCCATGAATAGTTGTACACATAACATGCTTACTCATCCAAGGACCCTTTGATCATGATGTCTGTACTAATACTATGAGTTACTAACTTTTGCTTATGCTAAATTTCGTTTCCTGTTTGAAGAATTGAGTCAGCAAGTATTGTTCTCTTGACCATTTGTTCGTGAAGGTTTTGATACTGTTGAAAATAAGATTAGGATCCATGTATTTATTGATATCTAGAGCCTATTGAGAGGCCCTTTCTCTTTCGGGCAATGTCCCACCACCGGCCACTGTCTCAACCGCCCGTGGCTATGTGCTGGCAGTTTTCTGGCCGGGTCTTTCTCCGTCCAACTCTCCTTCCTCTCCTTGTTCCATTTTCAAGTTTTGGGCCACAGCCAATTCTCTCTCATGTTTAAACACATTTTCTCTCTCCTAAGACTGATTCATGGTCCTCGCTGGTACTACTGATGATCCGAACACCGATACTGATGTTTTCACCAACTTCGCTACTTCTCACCTCTGTAAGGAGAAATCAGATGTTTCTAATTACAACACTTGATTTTTTCGACATCAATTTATATCAGAAAGGTTCGGTTTGGGTAACTGCGGATCCGTTCCAGTTATCGACCTGTTTGAGAAAAAACTGGTTAGGTTCATGAACTTACAGAAATGGTTCGGTTTATTTAACCGCGGTTCGGTTCAGTGGTTTTTTTGAACAGTCCTTTGTGGGAGTTAGCATATCATGCTTCATGCACATTTGTTATGGATAACTTCCGATACAAAAAACTAGGAAAACAACATTTCTTTGCATATGAAACATGTAAACTGTATTAATGATAGCTGGTCTTGTAGTTGCTGATGTGAGTAGTCATATGGAATTGTTGCAGAGTTAGTTTTGAACTGGAGCCTGGTGCTACTGGACAGACAACTGATTTTAGGGAGGCAAATAAGAAGCTAGAATGGAGTTTAAAGAAGGTAATATTCCTTATCATTTTCTCAAGTGTTTTAATTCAAGTCATTGACATTTTTTTTGGAGATAACGGTGACTGACAAGTGCGGTACACAGATTAATGGGGGATCTGAGCATACTTTACGTGCAAAGCTAACCTTTTCTCAGGAATCACATGGTATTTATTCTCGTTAGTGCATGCACTAAACAGTTAGTTTTTTTTCTTTGATTGAATGATTAATATATCAAATCAAATTTATGCAAACTTATTTCTTAACAGGTAATATAACGAAAGAATCTGGGCCTGTTAGCATGACATTTACTATACCAATGCACAATGTATCACAGCTTCAGGTAAACCAACATGTCAACTTGCTGTTTTTCTCTTATAGTTTTAATTTGACCAAAAACCTTCCCTCTATCAAAGACATCCTTGTCTACTACCCTACTAGATAGATTCAATGGTGCCCATTCCGTGAACTCTCTAATCTGTTTATTGAATACTAACCTGGTGCATCATTTCAGATGTGTTATTTTCTTATTCTCTATTTTGTCATGTGGTGTTTATATTTGCTGTGAGCCTGTGACTTAACAGTCTTGTAAACCTGTTCAAACTACTGATGTTTTTTAGTTAGCGGTGATCATGGAACAGTATTCCTTTTTATGATAATTAAATACTAGACTTGGCTGCTTGTCATTTCATTGTCTGCCAGCTGAACCACCCATACTTTTGAGCTGGCCCCTCCCCCCCACTCGTTTTTTCTCTTTCTCAATCAGTTTGGAGAAATAGACAGGTGTTTTTGGCCAGTTAGTTTTAGGAATAATGTTAATATCAAATTACTGGATTTCTTTATTTTAATTGAAAAACTAAATTTACGGATGCCAAAAAACACTGCCATCTACATTTGAGTATTGTATAACTGAAGTCCCTTTAAATATTCTGACCCCTTAAAATGAAGGAGCCATTTGAACATGCCAAGTGCTTAATACATTTCCTAAACAGAAACGTTAAGTCGACATCAGCACTGTATAAAATTACGGTTTTTGTTTTTATATTACTCTCTCCGGATTTCTTTTTCTCTCTCTCCTCGGGTTACACACTCATGCTGAGTTTATTTTATACGATGTCAACTTTTTTGTGTCTCAATAACACTCCTCATCCTTGCAGGTAAAATATTTGCAAATAGGAAAGAAATCTGGATCGCATGAGCCATATCGGTGGGTTAGATATGTTACACAGGCAAATTCCTATGTTGCTCGGATATGACGCAATTAGGCAACCCCAACCCCCCCCCCCTATCTCCTCTTGTTCTTTATTATCCTTGCTTTTGTTTTATTTACTTACATTCTTTATTTATAAAGTGCATTCAAGTTATAAGTGTAGACCGCATTGTTGTATGTTTATAATTTATTACATATATACACAGTTGTTCTTAAGATATGGGATGAATTACGTCATATTTCTTGTAAACAGATAACTCAGTTCTATTATAAAGCTTTTATTTTTAAATGAGAACATTTGGTAGTGCCTATGCAAAAATCTTGTGGAAAATCTAGTTTGGTAGCACAATATTTTTTTTTTGAAGGATGGTAGCACAATCTTTTATTTCTTGTGTTTTGCTGAAGAGTTGGTGAGCTGGATAAGAGTGAGGAACAAGAGGCTTAGATTACAAGAGGTAAATGTTTAGAAAAGTAGTAACCCACTTGGTTTATGTGTGCCAACAAAGGTTGGATTCTCCGGGATAATATATCAAAACAGTGTCATGGTTTGAATCCTTGTTGGAAGAGTATTCCACATTTATAGTCAAATCATCTTGGAATAAGATTGTTGGAAGAGTATTCCACATTTATGGTCAAAATGTTTGGTGGTTGTTAAAAATTGGACCAGGGCGTTGGTGTGATTTAGCTTATTTTGAAATTAACATTTGTTGCTTTTCTTTTCACTTGTGATACTAGAAAAGTTGGTTTTAACCCAAAGTTATCTGCATATGTTAATATGATGATTGTAACTTCGCGAACTAGTTTTTTTTTGGTCAAAATCCAATGTAACTTGGAAATTGTATTCCATTCAATATGATATAAATATGATGCTATTTCATGTGTCTTTATCTCTTCAAATGGTAGAAATGGAGAAAATCATAAATGGAAAGGATCTTAACTCGTCTATGCCCGTTTGGCTCATATCACATCCTCTGCCTTTTCCGGATAATATGTTTATTAAATGAATGTTTCTTACCTTGAAATGTTAATTAAGACTATCAACTGATACTCATATATGAACATGGATTAGAAGAGAGTAAAAAACAAAGTGAAGGAAACAAATTTGACTAATAATAAATTATGTAGAAATAGGGCTGGAAATGAGTTGAGTCGAATCAAAATTGTCTGAGTTCAGCTCGATAAAAATTGGTTTGGTTGGAAACTCGACTCGAGTTTGATCAAATCAAAATTGTCTGAGCTCGGCTCGATAAAAATTGGTTCGGTTCGAAACTCGACTCGAGTTTGACACGAACTTTTTTAGGAGCTCAAGTTCAGCTCATTAGGCTAAAATCATTAGCTCAAGTCACACAATTTAAAAGTTTTACATCTTTGTCCTTTTAATTTATTTCCTTAAAAGACATAGATTAACTAAAATAAAACTTAACGAGTACCAAAATGATGTACTCTATCAGATTAGTACATGATAATTCATATAATATACGGATTATATGCAATAAACAAAAGAATATACTAGACCCATTCAAAATTAAATTACCTTAGCAAGGGAAATTGATAGTAAGCTCTTTATATTTACTGTAGTGCTCACCATCACAAGCCTATTGTAACTACGTGATGCACTTAGCTTATATAGATACTCCTCTCTCTAATGCTTACAAACTCCCCGATGTGGGACTAAATTAGTAGCTAGCTTTTGCAATGCACTTCGCTTAATTTAAAAGCTTGAACCAGATAGACTATGTCATAGAGCCAACATTCAGTGTTGCACT
>Ga0228711_1011565_pt1 | contig 11154 bp, 4 predicted proteins | sample MedpolnodulmetaG_2_FD_177996 | JGI IMG/M metagenome (GOLD analysis project Ga0228711, IMG submission 177996) | Root nodule microbial communities from Medicago polymorpha collected in Santa Monica, California, United States - brown nodules | ecosystem: Host-associated > Plants > Roots > Nodule...
AACCAGAAGAAAGCAAAACGGTAAATTAATAGGCCAAGTATATAAGTAGCAGGTAACAGTGAGTTAGAAACTGAAAGTCGTAGCCTTTCGCATGGTATTCTAGGTTTTTTTTTAAGCCTATGGTGTTTTAAAAAAGTGGGGCGCAGACCCGACCTGTGAAACAAATCTCAGCGTAACACAATCAGCATCTGCAGAATCGCTCATTTCTACCGGTCTCACGTCTATGTGCAGCGATCCCAGCCGCTCCCACTAATTTCTGATTCAAGCCACTCACAAACACGGCAAGGGATTGCAAGATTGTGAAAGAGTAAGATTCTACGCTCCAAATCGCGATTTTGTCTACCTTACTTTCAACAGTAAAAGAAAGAAGAAGAAAAAACTGAGCTCAAACTCTCAAGCCATCAAAATCAACAAACATTAACAGCAAATATCCTTCATAAGAATATAGGCTTCTCTCGTACAATTCAATTACATATCATCTGATAGACTTGGGCAAACTAACCACTCACTCAGAAATTGATAAATACGGAAAAGGTCCCGTGCCTTAACATCAATAATTCAAAATTCAACACGACAAACATACAGACTGTATTCATTATTTCCATCAACATGCATATGTCTGCATAACACAGTAAAAAAAACACAGCAATTTTGGCAATTGCAGATCACGGAAAATAGCGGGTTGTTCAAATTTCGCTACTCAACACTGCTATAGTGCTGCTACAGCCACTATTTCACAATATTTTGTACTATAAATAGCACATCGTGGAACAATAGCTGTCTGTTCAAATTCCGCTATGTTGTAACCACTATTGAACAACATTGAAACACAAACAAATCGTAATTACAAGATAAACACACAAACAAATATACAAATGTAAAAAGTCAAAAAAACAAAAAGAGCAATCACCTAGGGTCATTTGTTTCAGACTGTACAGTCTTCTCAACCTCCTCGACAACATTGGTGTCGGTACCACCACCCAACTGGTTCCTCCTCAGCCACTGCTGTTGTTGTTGTTGCTGCTGCTGCTGTTGATTCTGCTGCTGATACTGTTGTTGATTCTGTTGATGATGCTGATAGTGTTGCTGATGCTGATTCTGATTTTGCATCATGTGCCTCTGCACATACTGTTGTTGTTGTTGTTGATAATGTGGTCTCTGTTGAAACCCGGCGTTAGCATTGTCAGGGTTTGAGTTCAAACCACCACCACTACCTCGTCCTCCTAACCCAATCCCAGGTTGATATCTCCCTCTATTGTTATTGTTCATGATTCAAAGTTTCAAATCCCAAAAAAATTCTATCCAAAAGGAATGTACAATCAACTAAACTCAACTACAAACCTAGGGTTTCTTCTGAATCACCGAAACGGTAACTATAGGGGAACCCCGTGAAACTGAGATTTCTCAAAATGGGGTTACGATTAAAGACTAAACTAACGAAATCTGAGAAGAAAAATGTGAAATTGCTAAGGGTATGATACAACTACAAGATCACCCAAAAAAATTGGGTAGGGTTGAGAATTTGACCAAAAAGTGAGGATTTTTGTACAGGTCTACGCTACAAGAAATGTTTGAGGGTTTGATTTTGAATCGAGGAGCGATTTGTTGAAGAAATCGAAGAGAGGAAAATTGATTTGAAGGGTTAGGGCGAAAAAAGAGTAAGGTTTCAATCTCAATGTTGTTTCATTTCCAATTGTTCATAAAAAAACGCCTATTTTTCAATCTTCTCCTACCTCCTATAATAATATACTAGCATAGTTACTAATCTACCCCTTTCCAAATCTAATCACATTCTTTAAAACTTAAATTATTCATGTTCTTTTTGGTAATTATTGATAATTTGTTAATTTAATTACTGAACACTTTTTAAATATTCCATATCATCCGGACGGTGATTTTCATGTTTCCATATTTATTTTGAGTGGTGATTTCCATGCATCATAGTTTGTATATGAAATTGAATAGATATACATTGTGTCACTGAGTTATCAATAGGTGATTTCTTCGGAGACAAAGGGTAACCAAATGACAATCATCGAGGATGGACTCGAAACAGAGAAGGGTAAGTTGAAACTAAAGAGGAAGAAAATGCAACAATCATCTAGACAAAAAGCATGCAAATGACGGCGACTGTGACGAATTCTGATGGAATGGTAATAACTTTGAATGTATCATCTATTGTAAGTATAGTTATTCGAAGGCATAACAGTAAAAAAAAATAGCAAGAAAATAAATCTATTACAAGAAAAAAATTCGAAACATACATAGAAAAGAAATTTCAAAATTTATATGTTTCATTTTTTTTAGCAGGGGTCAAACATGGGTTCAAAATGTTTGTGTTTTTTATTATGCTAACATTTTTATTCTTTGTTTCTTTACTATCGTTTGATTTCATTTCCAAAGCATTTTATGTAGGATTTTCGACTCAATCTATGACTAAAGTTAATGAAGGAAAAGTAAGAGCAAAATGGAAAATAAGAGAAAAGAGAAGTTGAAAACTGAAACTTTAATAACATTACACGACTTTCCTAATCAATACTAACAGCAAGGCGCATTGCTCCTTTGTCTATTTTTTTTGGAAAATAACATATCGTACGGCAATTTTGTATACGGAAAAATACGGACGCGTGAGAACGCTTTATTGCTACGCGCTGCAGTTTCTTTGTCCAAAAAGAAACAAGATTAAATTAAATAAAAAATAAAAACCCTTAATAGAAATGAAAGTGAAACCACGGTTCACCAAAGCAAAAACTGAGAAAAGAACCCACGTTCACCACTCCCGCCGCAATTATCTCCTCTTTCCCGCTAATCAAAGAATCTGATTGAAATTTTCTTTTCCTTTCTAATTCTTCTGTTAAACCATGTTTTTCATTTATTTTGTCGGGTCTGACTCAAGTATGGAAATGATAGCAACAATGTGCAATTATTTATTTCAAACGTAAAAAAGATAATATTTGACGTATAAGATTAGATTGAACATAGCTAATTAGCATGAGTAACATGCTAAAAACTAGGATTAATTGTTTGCTTCGTTTGCATCATTCCAAGTTCTTGGATTATAAACAATTATAACACATCAATTAGATGATATTTCTTGGTTAGTCATTGCTTATAGAAAGAAAAAAAAGTTCATTATTTTCTATAAGTTGTCGGTTTTTTGTTATGTTTTGTTATTTTGTTTTTACTTTTTTTTTATGTCAAGTTAAATAGCTTTGTTCAAACAAATACAATAGAATTGTTGGTGGATTGATTGTGAGGCTAACAAGTTAAAAGGGAGCAAGGCTATTTTTTTTCTTCTCTTAACATCAAGTGTAGACGTATGAAGCAAATAAAGTGCATGATAGGGTTTGGTTCTATTCAATGATGTGTAATTGTGTGAAGATTTGCTAAATTACTTTCATCTTTTATCGCAGTAGCTAGATATGGCATGAGTACTTGGTGTAAACGAGTAAAATTGTTGAAGCAAATGAAACTATATCAACGGTGTGGTGATACTATCGATGGTTAAAGGATGCATCAATTTCGGAGTTTATATGTTGGAGTCGTATAAGTGGTGCAATGACTTTTTTATATATAATTTTAGCATTCCTTTTGATGAATTAATGCCCACCCTACTGCTCTGATGGAGGGTGAAAACATGATGGATTGCATATGCAATTTTGCTTACTTGGATTGGTTAGTATCAAGCCTAGATGTTGATGCATACAAAAGTCTATCATATTCATCATCTGTGTATCAATAATTAAGAATGAATTTATGTTTTTTCTTTTGTCGAACTAAAACAAAATATATTATTTTGTATGTATGACTTATTTCAATAGGTACATGAAGTGTTTATGCACGGGGAGCTTATTAATCATGCGGAGTTTCTGCTTCTGAATTTCTAACTCTAATATTGTTAAGTGTTATTCATGTTATAAGAAGTTGTTTGTTTCTTCTTATTTGAGAGAATAAATATGTTGTATTATTTTTTGTTGAGTTTGAGTAGAATATGGCAAAGATATGTGTTTACTTCATGGTGTGAGGTTTGTCTCATTGATAACAAGAAGAGTAAGAATTTGTGGCATGGTTTTGGTGCGTGTTCCATATATAGCTTATTCAGGTATCACTCTTAATTATGCTGCTAAATGGAGAGAATTTGTGACTTGGTTTTGGTGCATCTCGGAATAACATTTATTCCAATGGTTTGCTGCATTTATCAAATTTGCTAGGAGATTAACTCAAGGTGCGGGAAGTTGGGAATAACTTCAACTCATGTAGTTTCTTGAGTTATGTTTTGAGACCTAATTTTGTTTATTTATTAGTGATGCAATTAGTGTTTTCCATGAAGTTGTAATTTTTTACTTCTATACAACTTACATGTACTTTATTAAGATCATTTTTAGGGTTTATAATTAAAATTGTGTTGATGTGATGACAACACGACCTTCACTAATTTTTTTCTAGACTTTAATTACTTTTCGCCCAAACTTCATATTATTAGGACTCCTTCAATGAAAATCGAAAGGTTAACACATAAAAAAAACATCTCTGCTAAATTATAATGAGTTATGTAACCAAAAAAATCCACCACAAAACTTGGTATATAACAAAATTTATAAGAAAAAGTAGTTTATGACTATTTATCTTTCTTTTCTTCTACTATCTCTCATACCAAACCACTAAAACAATCCTCTCACTTTCCACTCTCAATCTTTCCTTTTACAATCTTTCCTCTTACATTCTTTCCTTGAACTTTCTTTTGCCAGCCAAACAAAGCCTAAATGATTGCTAAAGTAGAGAATGAATATTAATCATTGAGGTAATACTTAGTAAGTTGATTATTGAAATTGTAAGATTGTATAATCTAGTACTTCATATTATCAATATTCTAAAAACCATATATTATGCAATTCACCTTAGGACAGGTAAAACCATGATTTTCTACTTCTAGATAATGACATTATTTTTGGTTGGTAGAGTTTTATGCAATTTTCAAGCATGGTCTATTGTAAACCATACGTGACACTTCCTTACTCTAAAAAAAAAAATTCCTCATTTTCACTTGGACGATAGAGATCAATATTCACTTTAATGCTTTCTTTTCGCTAATTCCTTCTTATTGGAATAAATTTATGTAGATTTATGGTACCATGTTTTTTTTTATGTACATTATCCCTTTTTCAAGAATGAGAATATAAGGAAAAAAATGTCAAACAAAGTACATACATTTGATTTAAATTTTTAATCAAATATATCAACTTTGTGTAACTTTTTTTTCTTATATTTAAAGTCGGAGTAATACATGACTCATTCTTGAAAAGGGAGTATATAATAGTGGAATTTGAATTCCCAAACGACGAGGAATGTCACATTCCAAACATTGGTGATTGTTTAACTAAGATTGGACGATCCAAAAAAATGAAGCTTGTAATTTTTATTTTAGAGTTTATAATATCAAGTATGAAATTGAATTGTCCGACTTGATAGAATGACTTTCAATGTGTCTACTACGTGAATGCAGAAAATCCTTAACTGCGAGGGAGTCCAATACAAAAAAAGTGGTACCCACTTATATTTCATCGAGTAAGAGAGATAGTGTTAGAAAGTAGGTGTTAGAGTGAGCATTGGTACACAATATATATTTAGTACATATAGTTACTTATCATAGCATTATTTAACCAAACTTGAAACTCCTCCCATTTTGTTCAACTTCATCCCATTGTTAAGACTTTTCTGTTTGGTTTTTCTTTAGTTTATTCATAGTTCACAAAAGTGGGAAAAGAGAAAGAAAAATGGAACTTTCTCAACTTGGTTTTCTTGAGGAGCTACTAGCTCCAAGAAAAGACACATGGAATACTTTATCCAATGGTTTGAATGAGTTACTACTCCCTAATGGTTGGACCTTTGACTCATTTGATGAAAATCTTCTCATCAATCCATCTTTAAACCCTTCATTTGCTTCATTCTCAACACCATTAGACCATAGATTTGAATGTCCTTATGGAACTGATGCATCATCATACCCTTATCTTGATGGATTCTCAGTTCCTGAGTTTGATGATTCAGCACCAGTTTTACCACAACAAGAAAGTATTGAAGAGTTTGGATTTGTTGGAAGTGAGAACAAGAGTTTGGAACAAAGTAAAATCAGCTGCAAAGTTGAGGAACAAGTTTGTGAGACTCAAGTTTTCAACATGGGTTTGTGTGATGAGAAAAAAGCCAAATCCAAAAGGGTTGAAGGACAGCCTTCAAAGAATCTTATGGCTGAAAGGAGAAGAAGAAACCGTTTGAATGACAGGCTTTCCATGCTTAGGTCAATTGTCCCTAAGATCAGCAAGGTGATTCAATATATATAATGTCTATGTTTTATGTTGTCTGGCTCTGACACTTCAGATTGAAGATATGTCTGGTGTTTGACACGACACCGATATATGTAATTATGTTCAGTTATTCTTTTTTGTCAAATTATTATCGGTGTCAAGTATTAGTGCTCTGTCTGGTGTTGATGTAAATGCTCATAGTATGTATATGCATGTGTCTTTTATTTTTGGTACAAATGTTTGTGTTTTTTTACCTTATTCTTATGATGTTATATCTCATTGAATAGAAATCAATTAAGCTTCTCAACAGGTATTTGGTGTTTGATTTTGATATAAATTCATTTGAGCTAACAAGAAAATGTAAATTTTGTAAGATGGACAGGACATCAATTCTTGGAGATACAATTGATTACATGAAAGAGCTTCTAGAAAGGATTAGTAAGTTACAAGAAGAAATGGAGGAAGACGGAACAAATCAGATAAACCTTTTAGGAATTTCTAAGGAGTTAAAGCCAAATGAAGTAATGGTAAGAAATTCCCCTAAGGTATGGTTTATTTCCTTGAACAACTAATGCATAATCATAGACCAAGTTCATGAATAAATGTAATTAATGTAATGCTCTTTTCTTTTTCTTTCAGTTTGATGTTGAGAGGAGAGACCAGGACACAAGAATCAGTATCTGTTGTGCCACAAAGCCAGGATTGTTACTGTCAACAGTGAACACATTAGAAGCATTAGGCCTTGAGATTCACCAGTGTGTTATAAGCAGTTTCAATGATTTTTCATTGCAAGCATCTTGCTCAGAGGTTAGTAAATTGTATTACTGCATGTTCGGATTGATAGCGAATTTGGCAGAATTACATTGTCTCACCGTCATTTTACTAAAAACTAAGCTTTTGAGCTTTAAGGGGTATAATTGATTATGAAAAGTTTGGATGTTTGCGAGTAGAATTGATTTTGTCTTCGGAATCAATTCTAATTTGAAGTTAGAATTTAGTGTTTTTTTCTCTACAATTGATTTTTCGCGTCGAATTTATCACATTCAATTCAATTTTAGTCGGAAACAATTTTCTAGAATCAATTAATTCAAGATCAATTTTTGTGACCGCAGAACCAAAAATAGACTATTTGCCTCAATAATTGTTTGCACGGTTAAAATAAAACATGTTCTTACTTCTTTTAACATATTATTCCCATGTGTTTAGGTAGCTGGTCAGAGAAATTGTATGAACCCTGAAGAGATAAAGCAATCACTATTCAGGAATGCAGGTTATGGTGGGAGATGTCTCTAGGAAAATGATGGAAAGCTGACATTACAAATTGCAGATGATGAAAAAGAGGCAAAGTTTTCCTCTTCAATATCAATAATTCAAGGAATTAGCATGTCAAAAAGTTGTAATGAGATTCCAAATAAGTTAGCTTTGGTTTATGCAATCACTTTTAGTGCTTTACCCTGTATTTAACATACACTAGGGTATTTTAGAGCTAGCTTCACTTTCCCATTGTGATAAAATTCCACCTTTTTAGTAGTACATTGATAATGGAAAGTTCTTGCCAAAAATCCAAGTGGATTCAAAGTGATTTTAATAGATTCCTGAATATGCATATGCTTTATAATTTCTTTTTTGGGACATTAAACATATGATTATGTGTCCTTTGTATCAAGTTGCAGTGGCTACAAAGAGTGAATGCACACTATTTTAAAAGGTTGGTAAAAAAAATTGCATAGCTAAGAGTCAAACAATGATAAAATGTAACTCTCCTTGTTCCTCTATGGTTTTTCAATAATTGCAAGATGAGGTAGTCCCTTTGAATATCATATAGAATGTTAGTTGCATGTTTGGAATCACTTTTAGGAAAATCCAAAAGTGATTCTAAAGATTTAGCCTATGTTTGATAATTCAGTGGGTCATTGCGGCCGCACGTTTAATGTTCTTTTAACAGTGAAGTTGGAATTGTAGCTTCACACACTTAACGTGGCTTGTTGTCGTGATTTCTTTGATCACCGAAATATAAGATTCCGCGGCTAAAACTCACGTTGAGGCAAAAGCTACAACTGGTAACTTCGCAATGTGAACACCAATTACCAACCAACCATGTAGAGCACATTTACATGAGTTGACTCACGTAATTTTATGGTATGTACAACACACTCATTAATAATCCTAGGGTATGTCTGCATCTTATAGCATAAACTACACAGAAGCAACAATTTGTTACTTAAGAGTGGTTGTAATAAACATCAAATCAAAGACACGCTGGTAGCATTTTGAGTATTAATTGTGTAGTTGAATTCAATTTTGGTAGTGGCAAAAGTGATTCTAAAAGCATATAATTAATTTTGACATGAATGTGTATTCTAGAATATGATTGATTTTTACGGAATAAACCTGACATATTCTAGATGACTAAAAATAATGTCCAAGGTCAAAATTAAAAAACTGAAAATCAAACCGTTTTAGTACATACTTCAAGATATGCTGTTAACAAATGTTAATATATCAAGGTTTTTGCTCACATCAATGACTGCATGTATTACACGGGAAATTCAAGATATGCATGTACAATATGGACAAGGTAAAAGACATGAAATAGATACAGGTCCCCACTAATCAAAGAGAGTTTATAAGTTAGAAGAATATAAGGAATATGTTTATACGACCTGTCAAAAAAAAGTTTTTATAACTTTAGGTATTATAAAAGTATAAAACAATTCCTGTCCTTTTATTTAATAACTTGAACTTTTGGCATAATTGATTTATTAGATGGCAAGAGATTAATTGTGGTTTTAATTTTCACAACCTTTTAATTTCTTGAAGAATTAGTTTATATTATATTCCGAAGTTATCAAAGATGTAAAAGTTAGTTACATATTAGTTAGACTAGTTAAGATTTAGTTGGTCTAATTGACTATATATATAGCTCTTAATGTACTTTTTGATGTAACAATTCTCTCATAATCATTATTATTTCATTTCATTTTTCTATACTTTACTTTCAATAATAAGTTATATAAAAAAAATGTAATAAATGTTTCCCGAAGAGGTAAGTAAATCTGATTCATAACTATCCCCATGACTTTAGCTCAGTTGGTAGAGATATTGCATATTATATGCAGGGGCTGGGGTTCGAACCCCGGATACTCCACTTCTCCACAATTTAATTGTGTGAGCTCTAACTACTAAACTACTTGACAAAAAAAAAATCTGATTCATAACTGTTTCAGTCGGAATTTGAATTCTAATTATCTTAAATGATTAATTTTTAACACAAACTCTTTAACCCTTGAATCAAAGTATTATTATCATGTGGGGGATTCTATAAAAATTAACCCTTGAATCAAATCAGAGTATTTTTTTTTTAGGGAAAATCAAATCAGAGTATTACTTATCCTGTGGGGGATTGATACTTGGTAATAAAGGACAAGCAGGCAGGGAACAGTAGCAAAAAATACCAAGCTAATGACTTACCATTGTGAAATGGGCTAGAAGCTGAGGTCAGTCATGCTTGTGGGCCGACCCACAAGTTATGGCAAATGTCCGGTTCTTGAAATAACGGGTGATGACAGATGGTCATTCAATAGACACCTCAAAATTGTTCATTTGTTGGAAAGAAAAAACGATCCGAAGTTATGATCCGATCGGAAGTAAAATGGAGGTGTCTATTAAGCAACCATAGCGATGATGTATTCTAAGTGACAAAATAATATGTCCAAAAAAAAAATCCTCTCTATTTACTTGAAACAAATGGATAATATCATTTAGTGAGAGATAGACACAGACAAGTATATAGGATCCTACTAGTAAGTGGATCCACCACTATTAATTATTCATATATTTTTTCAAACTTCATTGTGTTTTATCTCTTCGAATAGAAGAAATGACGAGGACACTAAATGGAGAGGATCCCACTCGCTTCTTGTAAATACACGAAAATTTAGTTTCCAGTAGAAACGGAGGGGTTTCTGAGCAACACTTAATCTAAAGAACAATTATCATGATGTATGGTAAGAAAAGGGCATACGTATGCTTTGTTATATTCATTCAGCCAATCACGTTGTTATGTCATTGGTTACCCAACACCCATACCATGTATGATGGTTGTCGGAACCCAACCGGACTAACCTCTAGAATTGGGCAAATTGAGAGCCATTAATCCAACTATCCAATGTACCCTTACTATAAATTGAATTATTGACCTGATCTATATTCAGAGTAAGCCCCAATAGAGTTATTTCATTTGTTAATTTGTTATAAATATCGAAGTTATTTGATGAAGACATTAAATATCAAATAGTTTGAAAGTAATATTATGCCCTCGTCTTAGAAAATAGAAAAACTATCCTCAACGTTACGGCCGAATGGTTTAGCTGTGATGATATTTTAAGTAGAATTACAGGTTTGAATCTAAGTCACAACATTTTCCCCTACTGGTGTGTATATTAATTTCAATGTGTGGTCACTAGGCCAATTGCCAAATAAAATATACATAGTTTGAAAGTAATATGAACTTTTTGATTAACTTTTAATTCAATGAGGGATTTGAGACTGTCTGTTTTGAGACATCTAACAATGTATTTTCAACAAGTAACTTGATACTAAAATGTCTTGGCCATCAACATATGAAAGTTGCTAATCATGAAGGAGGATGACACCCTCATCTTGGAAAATACCATTTTGTATTCTTCAATCATTCAATTCAAGTCTGATCATCTGGGATTGAATGCTTGCAACTATCACTGAAGTTGTTTAGTGAAATTCAACAGTCTGTTCTATTAAAGGAAATTAGATAATGACCTAAGTATATAATAAAACACAAAAATTCAAAAATTCTCATTGATCAAATATGCTA
>Ga0228711_1011569_pt1 | contig 11151 bp, 10 predicted proteins | sample MedpolnodulmetaG_2_FD_177996 | JGI IMG/M metagenome (GOLD analysis project Ga0228711, IMG submission 177996) | Root nodule microbial communities from Medicago polymorpha collected in Santa Monica, California, United States - brown nodules | ecosystem: Host-associated > Plants > Roots > Nodule...
GGGGTCATTATGTGATATATATATGGTTGTTTGATTTAGCAGAAAATCACGACATTTCAATAGCCGACACGAGTGCTAGGGATTGACATGTAGAGGAAGAGGTTGGAGAGTGGTGGCAGGGGTTATTCGCTTGTTACGAAGAGATGTTGGGAGAGTGTTGTGAGGAGCTCTCTAACATTTACTTGCAGGTCCGTATTGAGGATAAGTGGTGGTGGAGGCTCACACATGACAAAAGGTATTTAGTTAGTTGCGTGTATCAGATCTTAACAGACATAGATTCATATACTCGACATGACTTTCAGAAGTAATTTGGAATAGAATAGTTCCATTGAAGATATCTATTTTTTGCATGGTGGCTTCTTCAGAACTAGATCCAGGCCCGTTCCTATGAAATAGGAGGCTCAGCTCTCTTTTTACAATAGACCCCTAATAAAATAAAAACACAATTTTTTTTTGTAGCTAAGTTTCATTAAAAAATCAGAACCAGAAGAACTTCTAAACAAGAAACGTAATAAAAAAAAATTAAATGAAAGAAAGGTGAAATCTACCTAACGGTGTCGTTTGGATTTGTCACTCCTCCATTGTGGAAAAGGGAAAAACAAATGGTTTGAGAGAAAAAGAAATGATTGTTGTGATTCTTGTAATGAAATAGCTTTCCAAATCGACTGATTAAGTGATTATACAAATTAGGGGTAGTTTGATAGCATCAGATTTATGTCCAAAAAGGAGAATTAGAGTCTAAAAAAAACGTAAACGTGTAACGAAGAAAGAAAAAGAAGTAACATATAATTTTTTTTATTTAAGTGGGGTATAAATATTAGACTTAATTATTTTATTGAGGCCCGTAGCTTTTGAAGGCCTGACTTAGTTGAGCTGCTTGCGCACCCCCAAGGCCGGGCTTGTCTAGATCCCTACGAAGGACAATCCAGTTCAACATGGAGTTCTTTTTGAACGTTTGAATGTGTGTGCTGCACGGTGTGGTGAGAAAATTGTTTTTCTGACATTGAAAACTTCATAATAACTCAAGTAATTTACTAAATAGCCCCCAACGGTTGTTAACTGCCGTTCTACAAACCGGCAACAGTTAACTGCCGTTGGTGCCAACGACAATTAACTGCCACTGATGCCAATGGTAGTTAACTACCGCTACGTGTTTGGTTCCATTTCCAGCAGCTCACCTTCCATTTTTCATAACCAAATTCTTTCATACTTAAACAAATTCATCCAAAATTTTTATCCTTAACATGATACACAAATTTTTTCATCCAATTGCAAATTCATGAATATAAAATGTACGAAATAATATTTAACAGGAGGTACGTACGAAAATGTCATAGGAATACGAAAATGTACGGAACATGTCATAATAATACATCACCATCATCATGGTCAAAAAATACATAAAAAAAGCCTAATGATAATCAGCTCTGCTGCCTACGATGCCTCTGCCCCCTGCGCTGTTTGGCAATCTAATAAGTAAGGGCAGGGCGACCAATACTTCCAATCCGGATCATGTCCTGCAGCAGCTCCTCTCTGGTCATCTCGCCACTCCTGGCCACAACATTATCAGCTATCTGCACCACATCCCTGATGATCGTCAGTGTATTAGGCAGCTCTCTAGCATGCTCCTCCTCTATGATCTGCTCCACGTTCACCGGCCTGGGAGGAGATCCTTCATCAGGTGGGAGAATATGAGGGTGAGAGACTTTTGCATACCAAGCCATGTAGCAAGGATCATGATGCCATGGTCTCTAACACCTATGTACCCAATGAGGGTAGAATCACGCCTGAGCGTCTAGCAACACAGTGGTCAGCAACTGCGTAGGCATCTGAGCGACCAATGACAGATGTCTGGGAACGTCCTGTACAAACTCAAACTACCTCTTTACCCGATCAGGTAAATGACGGTACACCCTCTCCTTCCCGCACATCAGCCATCTCGAGTAAGTGCACAAAAGCTGAAGAGGGCGCACTTCTCTGTGATCACCATAAGTACAAAACCTCACATCATCCACCTCTAAGCGATCCAGGAGTAGGCGGTAATGATGCACATCTATATGCCCCCTGCTAGTAAGCTATCTCGTAGCACATGGTCTCTCCTTTTTCCACTTCGTGTTAGGCTTCCTTGGGTACGGACCTGGCAGATGCACCAAAATCCATCCATGCAACAAAAAAATAATACACAAAAGTAAGTATTCAAGTTAAATATTAAATAAATCTAATGCATTATAAAAACTTCACAAAAATATTATAATAACATCCTAAATAAATGTAGTCGAACTTAGGAAAAAAATGATCTAACATGATGATAAAGATTATAAAATAAATTCATAAATAAATGAAGATAAATATTAAATTATTACCATAAGAAAAGTCGTACAACCAACCATCGTTCTGTTATTCAAACGAACAGAATCATCCGGATAATCGTATAGGTAAGCTAAAGTCATCCCTCCCCATGACCACTTCCCAATCGTCTGCAAGTCTGCCATACAATCAAGATATATCAAGTCGATGTGTCTGTTCATTTTGTTAGTGAACAGCACACTACCGACGAGATATAGAAGAAAACTCCTCACACACCACAACCTCCTCCTGCCTCTCTCATGCATCTCCTCCCTCGTTTGTGGGTTCTCCAGCCGTCTAGGCTCTGTCAGGTGGGCTTCATAAAGCCGCTTCAATGTGGGATAACTGATATGACCAACAGACTCAGTCCTTGCCTCAGCACGAGCATCAACTTCCGACATGCCCAACAACCTAATCATCAAATCAAGCCCACGGTCCCCGATCCATTGCCTCGTCATGTTCCAACATGCGACCCTTAATAGGAATGTGGAGGAGATTATACACATCATCCAAAGTAATTGTCATCTCCCCTCAGGTAGATGAAAACTACTAGTCTCCGTGTGCCACCTCTCGCATAGAGCATGTATCATAACATGACTCACACTAGAATACCCAGTGTATATCAAACCATGTAGGCCAGACGCCTCCACGGGATCTCAAAACCACCTCAATTCATTCTCCGGTATATCAAGCTCTCTCACCTTTTTCCCTGCATTTATACACTTATACTCCTCATCCTGCCACATCTGAAAATCAATTGAATTAAGACATTGTCACTACAAATTTTTAAGAATTTAAAGAATTAAAACACTTACGCTACATTCTTTAAAGAAATAAAACACTTACACTACATTCTTTAAAGAATTTTAACACTTACGCTACAAATTTTAATCAATTTAAAGCATTTTCAGAATTATAAAGAATTTAAACACTTACATTATGATGGTTCACCCAAAGAGGGATCGCCACATGCCTCGCGTAGTCGGACAACAATGTTGCGGTCTCAGGACCTCCAGGAAAGGGAGGCCCTACAACAGGGCAGGGCGGTATCAAAGGTACACGACGACAAGGTCGCCGCCGAGTCTCGGGCTCAGCCTCAGGCTCAGGCACAATATCATCCGCCGCAAGATAATCCGCCACAACATCCTCTGGCACCTCATCATCATCTGCCACCTCCTGATCCTCTACCTCCTCCTGCGGCTGATAAAACATAGCCTCCTCCTCCATCCGATCATATCCTTGAAATCCCTCATCCGCATACCCGGCATACTGATGCGCCTGTGTCGGATCAACCACCTGGGAGGAGTAATCCATCTGTGACTGTGAACCCGACCCCTCTTCTCCACCTATCCTCAAGTCCCTACGTCTTTGGGCCTTTGGAACATACGGGTTTTCAACCTCCATCTCCTTTCGAGCGCTATTTGTCATAGCAGGTTTACCTTTGCGCACCCTACCCTCTCTAATACGCCGCTCCCGTGCATCCTCCTCCCTAGCCATATCTAAACAAAAACAAATTAAAAGAAGGCATAAATATGTGGGCAATGTATACTTTTACGGTAACATGATTCTAAGGCATTGAACATATCATAAAAATCCAAGGCATTGAACCTAAGGCAAGTAACATGTAACATATCACAAATTTTACTTAAGCATTCATAAAAATCCAAACTTAGAATTATTCAACTTAGGCATTTACGTATCGTATAACATTATGTCATTCTTAAACTTGCCAAAAAATGTAAAAATCCACGCTTATAATAATTATAACATATATACATTATCAAATTTAACATATTTGAAAAAAAAATCACAAAAAAAGAAAGATTGTCTCACTTAGACATTTCATCAAACACCTTAAGTGCATTCTAAATTACTAGCACAATTACTAAAATTCCAACTTCTAAACAACTACTTTGTACCTATACTTACTCTAATCAACAATTCCAGCAACAAAGTTACATTAAAACATCTAAACCATTCTAAATTTGTAATTTTCTAACCTAACCTAAAACTAACATTTTGCTCAAAATTATGAAAACTAACACCCTAAACAAACTACATTGCATGTAAATAGAAACGAAAGAACTTACTTGTGAATTAATTGAAGAAATTGGGCGCAAATTCGTGTAATTGAAGTTTGGAGAAATTTGAAAGTTGTGTTTTTAGTGTTTATGGTTCTGGAAAATGAAAAAGTGGAAGATCTGTTCTTGTTTATTCGCAGAACTCAACGGTAGTTAACTAGCGTTGAGGCCAGCGGCAATTAACTGCTGTCGGTTTGACAAACGGTAGTTAACTACTGCTGGGGGCTTTTAAGGAATTTCCATGTGTCAATATGACGTTTTTGAAGTCATAAAAGCAATTCTCATGCGGTGATTTGGAAAATGTGAATCATTTATTTGTGGACGCGATATTTTTTATATTTTTTTTATAATATTTTTGGATGCTAGTGAGGCAATAGTTTGGTATTTAATCGGTGAACCGTTTAACTCTCCATGATCACACCCTTCAATTTTGTACTTTGCGAGGGTTTTCGAAATCAGTTTGAATAAGATGAATGATGTATGGCTTGCTTGTGTGTGGGTAACTTTAAAAATAAAACACATTTTTTAACGTATCTTTTAAAAATGATTTTTTTTTTGTCAAGTAACCTAGTGGCCAGAGCTCACACATATTAAATGTGTAGAAATAGAGTGTCTTGGGTTCAAACCCCGACCCCTGCATATATTATGCAATGTCTGTATCAACTGAGATAAGCTAACAGAGACAATTCTTTGTTATTTTTTATGATAAGCTATTTTTTTCTACAAGTTATTTAAGATAGTTTTTTTTGTTGGGGAAATAGCTTTTTATTTTAAGCATGTTTAAAATCTATCATCGAAAAAGATCGTAGCAAAAGAATAAAATGTTTACAGTGAGTCTAATTTTTTCCATTGAACCAAACACGACCTTGAAGTCATTTCTCCATGATTCCACTGAAAACTTATCAACACCATTCTCCCTTCATCTTCTCCTCCATTTCCAAACCAAACCCACTTCCTCACTTTCTCTCTCTTCCACCATCACCACCATTGAAACTTCCTCTCAAACTCAAACCACGTTCATTCCCTCTTCAAAGGTTTTCAAAAATTGAAGTTGCAATTTTCAAAAGTGATGATGAAGTTAAGGATTTGTCACCAGAAGGGGAGGTGTATCAGAAGACACTTCAGTTGGTTGAGTGTTCCATGTTTGCTGCTCTTACTGGGTTGGTCTACTTCTTGAGTAATGCTCTTGCTATTGAGGTTTGTTTTTGTGAATTCAAATTTGGGTTTTTGGTTTTCTTTTTAGATAGGTTTGTTTGGTTAAGGAACTAGAATAGAATAATAGGTTTGTGTTCTTTTTTGGTGATAATTGATTAGCTGTAGGAAAAATTGGATTTTTATTTGTGTGGTTTGAGTTTACTTTTTGTGCAATTCTCTTGCTATTGAGGTTTGTTATTGTTAATCAAAATTTGGGTCTTGTTTGGATAAGGAAATAGAATAATGGGTTTGTAATAATTTTTGTTGAGACACGAAAATGACACTGACACTAACTTGTTGATATTGGTGATAATTTGAGAAAATAGATGCAATCAAATGCAATCACATGTATCGATGTCACACCTTCAATCAAAAGTGTTGGTGCTTCAAGGGCTCCGACAAAAATTGGATTTTTGTTTGCCATTGAGGTTTGTTATTGTAAATTAAAATTTGGGTTTTGTTTGGTTAAGGAAATAGATTAATGGGTTTATATTGTTTTTGGTTGGCTCTAAGAAAAATTGCATTTTTGTATGTGTGATTTGGTCTACTTCATTGAGGTTTGTTATTGTGAATCACAATTTGGGTGTTTGGTTTTTATGCAGGTTTGTTTGGTTAAGGAACTAGAATAGAATAATGGGTTTCTGTTCTTTTTGGTTGAGAATCGATTAGCTATAGGAAAAATTTATCTTTGTTTGGGTGGTTTATTATTGTGAAACAAAGATTAGGACATTTTGTTTTTATATTGGTTTGTTTGGTTAAGGAATTAGAATAATGGGTTTAGCTCTAACCTATGAAACACCAACACATTCATGAACACAACACAGACACTAACTCGTTGATACCAGTGATAATTTGAGAAAATTGATGTAATCGAACGTAATCACGTGTATTGGTGTCCTATCCGTGTTAGACATTGGACACACCTTTATTCAAAAGTGTCAGTGCAACAAGGGGATCTAACAAAAATTAGATCTTTGTTTGTGTGGTTTGGTATACATTTTGAGCAATTCTCTTGCCATCGAGGTTTGTTAATGTGAATAAAATATTGGGTCTTTTGTTTTTATACAGGTTTGTTTGGTTAAGGAAATAGAATAACGGGTTTGTGCTCTTTTTGGCTGTAAATTTGTTAGCTCTAACAAAAATTGGATTTTTGTGTGGCTTGGTCTACTTTTTGTGCAAATCTCTTGCCATTGAGGTTTGTTTTAGTTGATAGAAATTTGGGTCTTGTTTGGTTAAGGAAATATAATAATGGGTTTGTATTTGTTTTGGTTGAAAATTGGATAGTTCTAACAAAAATTGGATCTTTGTTTGTGTTGTTTGGTCTACTTTTTGAGGGATTCTCTTGTTATTGAGGTTTGTTATTGTGAATCAAGATTTAGGTCTTCTGTTTTTATATAGGTTTTGTTTGGTTAAGTAACTAGAATAATGGGTTTGTATTCTTTTTGGTTGAAAATTGTTAGCTCTGGGAAAAATGGGATATTTGTTTGTGTGTAAGGTATGGCTAAGAAAGTAGAATAATAAGTTTATAGAAATGGATTTTCAGGGGAAAATTTGTCTGAAATTGCAATCTTGACTATTGATAAAATCTAAATGTTTGAAACGGATTTGTGTAGTTTATCATATGAACTGTCTGATCTCACATGAATGTTGTTGATCATGGTTCTAAACTGCGGTCACTGTTACGCTGCGAACCTTGATAAAAAAACAAAATGCGGGCAAATGCGACCGATGCAGCTGCAATCATGGCTGCGGAAGCCTTTCAAACCTTTATGTTACGGCCACAATTGCAGTTGCGGACAGCAATTTAGAACTATGGTGTTGATTTCACTGAATATGTGACTGCACAGATTGCGTGCTGAGAGTCTTCTTTTTTTGGGGTTGAAAAGTGGTTGGCTCTAACAAAACTCGAATATTTGTTCGTGCGTGAGGTTTGGCTAAAAAAGTAGAATAATGGATATTTCATTTATTAACAAAAATGGGTGATAGAGAAGTTTCAATTCATGTTTTAGGTATTTCATTTTGTTTTTGGCCTCACTATTCTGCTTTTTTTTGTTTTGTTTTCTGGTTGCAGAATTACTTTAGTTGTTTCTTCTCGTTGCCAATAGTGATATCTTCGATGAGATGGGGTATTGATGCTGGAAGGAAAACTATGGTTAGAATTGCTAGTTGCTTAACAAAATGCAATGGATAATTCTTGAATCGTTAATTGTTGCATTGTCATATTTTTGTTGTTCTTGTTGTAGGTTGCAACAACTATACTTTTGTTTGTCTTGTCCGGTCCAGTAAAAGCTCTAACCTATCTGGTGAGCTTGCTTTTAACTTCATTGATTTCCTGAGCTAGGCAATAAGACTTTTGTCTCTGTTTTTCTTCTAGTTGTCGGTAATTTTTAATTTTATTAAAAATTTCCATGAAAGATCAAACTGTTTAGTTTTGTGAGCTACAAGAACATTTTATGAGACCGTATATTCGATGACGACAAAACCTGCTTACCATATACTACTTTATAAACACTGTGTTACTTTTTTGCCTGTTTGACGTAATATAGTTATTAATAAGTGTATTCATTCTAATTGTGGTTCAAATCGTGTGAATCGGAAGACTCAATTTCCGATCTGTGAATTGAATCTTATGATTGTAAGATACATTACCAATAAAATTATGACATTAAGTAAAAAGAGTGATACGCCAAAATTATAAGCTGATATATCAAATGAAAAAGAAAAGCGTATGGCATTACAAAGTTGACCAAAAAAAAAAAGGCTGGTTATACTAATAACCTATTACAAGGGGTAACCTTGGCGCAACTGGTAAAGTTGTTGTCATGTGACTGTAAGGTCATGGGTTCAAGTCCTGGAAACAGCCTCTTGTGTAAAAACAGGGTAAGGCTGTGTACAATACACCAAATGGTGGGACCCCTTCCCGGACCCTGCGTATGCGGGAGCTTCAGTGCACCGGGTTGCCCTTGCCCTTTATACTAATAACCTATTACCATGCATTGAACATGCGACTTGGGTTATATTCTCTCCTAGGGATGGTAATTGTCGATGAAGAAGTTTACTAGAGACTCGATCTAGATGACATGCCAATATTTTGCATATGAATTAACAAAATCAACACCATAAACCATTTTTTGTAAGAACTGCAGATTTGATAGTTGTGGGTTACATTCTCACATGTGTTCTTTTTTTCTTCCTTTTGCGGTAAGTAGTTGTGCGTAGTTTGTGTACACTAGCTAAACTTCCAATAAACTTCTTGATTTGTGAATATTTCCTTCATGCAGCTTAAGCATGGTATAGTTGGTTACACGATGGGTACTCTGTGGAGGTATGTCATTCTCTCACAGAATAATATGTTTTCTAAATTAACTTTCCATGGAACTATATTTGAATTAAGATTATTCTGTTTTTATAGTGCAGTGAATCATTAATCATGATACACATTTTTAATTCAAGTTAATCACGATACATATGTCCTTATCTACACTGTTTGATAGTATGCACATTTCTATTGCAAGATTGTGAAATATTTTCATATTCTTACAAAGATAGAAATTATGAACCATTGGTCCTTTTTAAGTTGAAATAAGCTAAGTGTGTGTTTGGTTCTGTGGTGAAAAAAATTGATTTTGATTAAAGTAAGTTGATTTTGTAACTGCTTTTCCGTCTTCTTTTATTTTTTGCATCTTATCAGGTTGGAAACCAGTTGGAGCCTGTCAGTTTTCTTGTGCGCAATTGTAATGTTTGTCACCTTTTACCTCATTATTTCACCTATTTGATGTGATTTTAATTTTTCACAATTTTTTAATAATGGAACCTTATTCATGTTTTACAGGTACGATCGATCGGTGCTGTTGGTTTTGTCTTGATTTCATCCTTTTTGATAAGGGAAAACATACTAGCTTTGGTAATGAATTCCACAATTTTATCTCCTAATTTTTCGTTCATCGTAGTACATGTTTGGATTGTCGGTGACATTGACAGAATCACACTGTGACACCGTGATACACCTTAGATCTTTAATAAAATCACGCTGCCAAGTGATTTCGCCAAACACAATTGATCCAAATATGTACTTACACCACAAAACGACTGACTTATTTGTTTTCCTTTTCATGTTTTGCAAATGAAAACAACTTGTAGATCACCATCAACATTCACGCTTCTCTAACATTTGTGCTGACCGCTGCCGGTGTCAATTCAATTCCTTCAATGAACTTCATATATACCCTATTTGGGATTTTGGTATGTTACATTTTTTTGAGTGTTTATATTGACTTGATTTATATTCTATGAAGCACGGACAATTCTCAGATTAGCTGTGTCTCGGTGTCGGACACGAGTCGTGTCCGACACGACACCGACACATAATTACACTGAATTATGTGATTTTCTCAAATTTTTAGTGGTGTCGGTGTGTCTATGTCATGTCCGGTGTTCGTATCCGTGCTTCATAGTTTATATTTCTTGAGGTATTGAAACATTCTTGATGTGCTTTTTTGTTTCAGGTTTTGTTGAATGGTGGATGTTTCATGTTCTTGCTTCACATGTTGTATTCTGTTTTTTTTACTAGAATGGGAATGAAGTCTTCACTAAAATTGCCAAGATGGTTAGAGAAAGCCATTTGAAGCCATATTCAATTTGAATCTCATTCTTCTATTAGTTGTGTATCATTTACAACCTAAATTGACATAGTTTATACCATAATGTAAAGTGAACTCTAAAATTAACTACCAATTTGATTGGACCTTTTATGTACAATTCTACCCTTGATTACAATCCTTTTCTTTTAACATTTTTAGCCCTTGAATACATAACATAAACAAACTTTACTTTTTTCTTTTAGAGATTAAAACAAACTTTACTTGTTATTAAAATGAGAATTTCTATGGTATATTCGGCAATTCGACATGTACCGATAGATCCAGTCTTTAAATTAATAGCTAAATGATTTTTTTTTTAATCTTTTTAAAAGAAACTGTTTCCTGTCATTTACAAAATTATAATAACTATAGGTTAATTGCCAAAAACATCGTCAGAATTTAATTTAATTTTTTTCTGAATTTTATTACTCATAATAATAGTGAAATATTGAATAAATTTTATGATAAAATGTAAAATAATAGTATAATGCTTATAAACAAGAGTAAATTACACTCCCCTCCCCTCAAAGATGCTTGAATTACACTCCCCTCCCCTCTTATGTTAAAATATACACTTCCCTCCCTTCAAAAATAAAATTTATACTCTCCTCCCTTATAAGATGCTTGAATTACAACCCCCTCCTTTAATAATTAAATATGCACTACACTTTAATCTATTTTAACATAAATAATTTTTTATGATATATATTAATTTTGAACCACCATTTAAGAAAAATTAATTCAATTCTTTATAATTTAAATGTCAATGATAATTAAATTTAAATATTTTTCTATGGATTTAATAATTTAGAGTATAAAATTAACATTTAAATAACCATGTTTTATTGTCTTTAGTAATTTTTCACATGTTTTAATTTTATTTTGGCTTG
>Ga0228711_1011574_pt1 | contig 11148 bp, 4 predicted proteins | sample MedpolnodulmetaG_2_FD_177996 | JGI IMG/M metagenome (GOLD analysis project Ga0228711, IMG submission 177996) | Root nodule microbial communities from Medicago polymorpha collected in Santa Monica, California, United States - brown nodules | ecosystem: Host-associated > Plants > Roots > Nodule...
TCTCCTTTTCAGGAGAGGCCTAAGTGGATGAAAATCAGCTCACTTGATGAACTGAAAACAAAAGTGGGGCATGTTATTGTAATGATTCTTCTTGTAAAAATGTTTGAGAGGAGCAAAATGGTTGTCATTGCCACAGGATTGGATTTACTAAGTTATTCAGTTTGTATTTTCTTATCATCTGCATCTTTGTATATCCTTCATAATCTACATAAGCAAGATTAGAATATACTAGCATTGTAATATTCTCAATTCATATATGTAAGTAAACACTCATATGGTCCAGAATATTATTGCTGAAAATTTCTTCTGTTCATTATACAACATTTATAAGAAATGAAAAATATCAATTTCTAATAGGATATTTGGTTTCACCATCGGTATTTAGTAGCAACACTTTGTAAGTGAAATTTGTACCTAAATTCATGCAAGCTTTCAAGTGATAGTGATACATGTGGAAAAAGTTCAACATTGCTTATTATTGTAAAGGAAGAGGGAAACCAAGGCTACCACAGTTTGATTTGTGAGGCTTCACTTTCTTGTAAAGTACTCAACAACTCCATTGGCCTCCTCAAGGTTTGAAGCCGAACCTTCTTCGATTTTCCATCACCTGCATGACTTGTTTCTCGAATATCCCACACTAGTTTTGATGTCTTAGTTGAAGCGGTTTTCTCAAAATTAGTCGCATCAACGTAAAAATAGCGGATAGCTTATAGCTGATGAGTGATAGCTTATAACGGATAGCTGACGACTGATGACTCATAGCTGATAAGCTAATTAAAGTGTTTGGTAAAATTAGCGGTTCAACTAGCTGATAAATATAAAATGACATAAAATGACATTTTTAATTCTAATAAAATTATTAAATTATGTTCTTAATATATATTTTATATATTATTAATTTTTTTCTCTTTAAAAAAATATTATTTTTTTGTTGAAGTTTCATTTTAAATTTATTCCATTTCAGTTTTATACTTTAAAAAAAATTCAAGTATAAAATTTCTTTTAAAAAAATAAAGTATAAAATTTTAATTTGAAATGAAAATTGTACGCGAACAAAAAAAAGGTTAAAGACAAACCATTATCTATATGGAACAAAACTTGGAAAACGTCGTATACATAGGCTGGAAAACGTAGGAACAAAAGAAATGGAGGCAAGGCATTGAAAACATAATAATAAGTGTGTTTTAATATATAAAGGGTAAATGTGGGTTTTAATTAAAATGATAAGGGTAAAAATGGAACAAAAACATGATAAGCTAAAAGCTATAAGCTCAAACGCTACTTGAAATAGCTTCTGAAAAATAGCTTATAAGCTTGTGAAATAAGCTATAAGCTCGTGGTGAAAGACCATTACCAAACATAGCTTTTTTTGTCAGAGGAGCTTATAAGCTATCCGCTATAAGCTATAAGCTAACTTTTTGGTCTTACCAAACAGAGCCTAAGTATGAATTTTGTTACAAGAGGGTTCGAAACATGTACAGGAGGGGGTGTTCGGATTCCAGATTTCAAACGTGTAAACATTCTGAAAAAGCAGTCAGCAATGATTCTACTTTTTTACCTTAACAGATTCTAAAATCCGAAAATTGAGAGGCATTTTCGGAAAAGCACAGGACGCGATAGAGGTGTTTGGGGCGTGCGTGCGTGGGGGGATAGGAGAAAAAATTTCACTTTATATAGGGCCCAAATAGAAAAGTCCAGTGTAATACTAGAATTGGTAATACACCGTACATATCTTACAACACCTTGCATATAAATGTAGTTTGGTAACTGAAGCTTGTGACCTAAATAAGAACATTAAGATGTTGAAAGGTCTTTGACGTGCGCCAAAAAAATTCCTCGGTTGAGCTGGGTAGTTAAAAAAATTCTGTCACCACTCTTGTTTCTCCACTACAACATCCACTTGCTTCGTAGGACCAAATCATTTCCCCAAAGAAAATTGGGTCAAATAGTGTTGTGACAAATGTAGAATCTAAGTTCCTTCTTAAAGCAATGGTTTGAATTCATTTTGGACATATGCTTACGTTGTCTTGTCCCTATAACAAGAGCAACGACCATTCAAAACCACATAAAAAGTATAATAATAAGGAAATAAAAATAATACATAGGATCAAATCTAGCAAAGTAAGCATCTTTTGATCACACTTTAAAACATAACTAATTTTTCCAAGAAAAAAATATCAAAATATTTTAAACTCTTTCTAGTATATGCACCTAAATCATTGCAAAAAGTTAGGAACTCTCTTATATTTAGCGGCGCTAAGGACATGCCACCGATACACAAAGTAACCTATGTGTCATTCCCATTATCATACATAATTAAAGAAACTATCTTATTGCTATCTAATTCCAAGCTTCTACCTAACAAAAAATTTGCAAGAATTTTTCATTCATGAAGATCAACCTATGTTAAGGAAATTCTGTTTGAATCATAGGTGTTGTGATTGTGAGATGTTATTAAATATTATAGATAATGTTTTTGTGCTACCAAAAGAAGCTTCAGCTGAAAGAAATAAGCTTGTATGGTTAAATTATATAGTTCAGAACCTTATAGAATAAGTTACATGAATGAAATACCTGGCTCTGTGGGCACAAGTGCCAGCTTCATTCTTAGATTAGGCCAGACCTTGTTTTCATCTGCTTCCCTTCTCTTTATGTCTTTGGGAGTTGAATTCTACAGCTACACAGCTTTCTGGTATCTTTTTTCTTTTTTCCCTGAGATCCTGTAAAGTTTTTAAGCTTTCTAATGCATCATGTTTGTTTATGCATGAATCTCATTCAATATATATACAGTAGTAAAAGGAATATTTAATTTTAGGATATATGAGACTTGTCTTAGAAGTATAAATTACACTTCTTTTATTTTTTTTATTTATTTAATATCTTATATAGTTGATATAACATATAAGAGTTCAAAACTACATCTTAATATATTGTTGAATTTCGATAATTATGTAGCTAATTGTGTGTGTTCATTATTCATGTGCTAGCTATTTGGTGACAATCATGGGTTTGGTTATACCTTGGAGTTTCACATTAGCATTGGTAGATGGATACTCTGTACTGGTCAAATGTCCCGTTCGTCAACCAGGAATACTATTGATTATTGTTGTGGGAGATTGGGTATGTACATTTTTGTTGTGATCTATAATTTTGCCACCGTAATTTCATCAAATTCCCGTCAATCCAAACATGCATTTAATAAGATACTAGCAACCATCTGTTGGTAACTCTAGTTTATTTGCTACAGGTACTATCAACCCTGACACTAGCAGCAGCTGCCTCAACAGCCAGTGTTGTAGATCTCCTGCTAAATTCTCAAGGATCTTTTTGCCCTATAAAGCTTTGCTGCAGGTACAGAATATCTGCAGTTATGGCTTTTGTGTCATGGTTTCTGTCCTTGGCATCCTCTCTTTTTAACCTTTACCTGCTACCCTCTTTGTGATTCTCATTTAATTCTCTTGTAAAAACATTAAATCGACCATTGTACATTTTGTAATATTTTTTCTAATTTAGCATGAGAAATTTATAGTTTGTTAGTGATGAATAATTACAAAAGCTCACAATATGTATTTGGGATAGTTTTATGTATAGAGAAAATTCAATGTTATACTGTGTGCTTTAGTAGTGTGTACTCAAGAGTGCAGTGATGTCAAATTTGTTTTTTTATTTTCTCAAGCAAGCTAAGGCATTTCATTCATAATAATAGAGTGAATACAATTTGGAATACTTGTAAAAATACTGTGAGAAGTGTAGGAGATAGAGCAAACAACTCTATAGTAGTTGAACAATTGAAGGAAATTTCTGCACATTTCAATGAGGGAGCCATATTCTCGACAGTTATACCTATCTTCGTGGATATCTTCGTTCTTCAACCACCTGCTTACAGTCCAACTTGAAGATTGCATATTGAAAACCAAGGCAGTTCAGCCAATGCAAAGTTGTTAACAATCCCCAAGCCTCGGCCTCAAGGGTGACATTTCCGCTTGACACCAGTCCGATTGTGCCACTACAAATGTGCCTGCATAGTCTCATCTCAGACGCAGAAACCAGCCCCTAAACAGTTATATTCCTTAAACAGTGCACGCATCCATGCTGCATTTGACATAACCATAGCTTGGAGGTTCTGACGGAACCATGACATTAGCAGCAGTTTGCTGCTGAACCGGCTCTGGTGCTACTGCATTAGTTGTCTGCACAGAATTTACATGCAGCCAAGACTGTAGAATGGTTCTCGCTCGCTGTGCTTCTGTTCTGTAGTTTCTTGCAAATCTTCCCACAACTTCCTATTTCTCATCTTCCAAATGCTCCATGAGATAGTTGCAAACAATCTCAGCTAGTCCAATGATAATTCAACCAGAACTCCGCATAAAAATTCTTGGAATCTGTCCACTGCCACCATGAGATAGTTGCAGTGGTAACAACTTAAAACAGCATTTTCAGCAATGCTGTAATGTTATATTGGACAAGCAAGTAACTCACGTTAACTGCATCAGATACACCAAGAACAGAATATGATAGAAGCCTACTCTAAACCTTCCTTAACCCTACCCTTATCACAAAGTAACCTAACTACCATATCAAGCATCGACGCATCAGGCCTAAAATCATTCCTAAACATATCCTTATAAACAAGAACAGCGGATGTTCATAAGTTGAAACAGTTGCATCAATAGTCAATACCAACCAATCCCATTTCTCTAAAAAACTCTTCACCCTTTTCAACACCACCAATTATAGTATTATAACTAACCACATCAGGCTCAATTTCCTTCTTCCTCATTTCCTCCCACATCTTCTCATAATCTTCACTAAACACAGCCATCAATAAACTATAGCTATATTTATATCATGAACTCTTCCACATCACAATATTAGCTTCACTTGTTTTCGGTTGCATTATCTGGAATTTTTTTCGATGTAAGATCCAATACACCAGAACCCACTTGGGTTGGCCAAGTGGTATTGGCTTGGGACCTGGGAGCGTGCTCCTCCTCGAGGTCTTAGGTTCGATTCTCCCTAGTGCCAATTTAGGTGGGCTAATTTAGCTTATTCAAAAAAAAATCCAATACACCACGATCCACTCCAGCTCCTCTACTAAGACAAATTATGACTTTGATACCATTTGCTAAGCTGCATGAGGAGGACCAATTAAAATATTTAGTTGGTTAATTTTTTTCATCTTCCTTTTTGGATTTTTTTGAAAAAGCTAAATTTTCAGCGAAGAATAAATTGAAATAATTGACATAAATATTTTTTTTTTTTTTTTTAAAATACCAGCCTAGCTAAAATATATAGTTTTTTTTTTGTAAGGAAGCTAAAATATATAGTTGGAATTTAAGTTGAGTTGAGGAAATATTAGATATATAAAAGAGATGACTCATATACTTAATACCTTAAGATTTTGGATAGAGATGCAATGTCATAATCTCTTAAGATCTTCGATGTTTAGCCCATTGTCACTCCCCAAACTCCCTGACGAGTGGTATCAGAGCCATAATTCAGCATGGTGGGGGAGCGGGAGTAGTGATGTGGATAACTCATACTTAAAGGGGAGATTGTTGAAATTCAAGTGTGACTGATTAAGTTTCACTTTGATGAAATGGAGGAATGTTGGATATATAAGAATGGTGATTCGTATACCTAGTGTTTTAAGATTTTGGATAAAGATGTAGTGTCAATATCTCTTAAGAGTCCTATATGTTTAACCCATTGCCGCCTCCGGACTCCCAAAATATATGAAGATTCATTCCATTAATCACTACAGGTAAAATACAGGGAACAAATGACACAAATTTTCCTATATTTTTAGAGACTAACAAGATGAACTTCATATAATTTAAAAACTAGATATTGTTTTCATATACTTTAATAGCTAAGTATGAGAAAGTGATCATTAAGTAATAAAGTAGGGGTTTAGTCAGATAATTCAAGCATACCAAAGATATATGGTTAGTTTTGAAAAAAGCTTAAGAGGGAAAAGAATTCATTCATGACAAGTAGTACTATACAAAACAGAAATCAACATAGTACTTTTTTTAATGGCAAAATATATATAAGAAAAACTGTACAAGATATACCAGTAGAACATTAAAAGATGAGCCAACAAAAAATTCCAGGACAATCCCCTAGCCCAACAAGCGAGCTAAGAGGAAAGGATCAACATAGTACTTTATCAACAAAAGAAAAAAACAAGAGCTAGTCAAGATAATAATAACATTAAACTTTAATCATGTCATGCAAGTAAAATTGTTGGAGCAGAAGAATTGAATGCAGAAAGTATCAAAGGAACCAAACAAATGACTTGGAACGTTGATGGAAGATTCCTAATGTCTGTTTTAGTTTTAAACTAAAAGAAACAAAGTGAAAATTGGTCAAATTATTAGAGAAAAGAGAAAAAAGGATTAAAAGTAATTTATATTCATAATTGTTCAACTGGTTGCTTAAATCTTCTGACATTTGTTCTTCAAGTTATCTAATTAAAAAAAAAAAGTATATTAGCATAGATTCTCCACAATCAATTATTTCAGCCACTGTGAAACATCCATCTCACCTGATGACACATTTGATACCTTCATGAATTTGTGATGGTAAATGCTTTGCTAAGAAAAATGTCATGACCTCAAAAGGTCCAACTTGTCATGTACTACTATAAATATTTAAGAGTAAAGTATCTAATATCTATCCAAAAATGAAGAATCAGTTCTTCAGACTTCATCATGCGTCATTGTCATTCCTGGTGAAGATACAAATGGATTTGGACCTTAAATCGAGGTAGAATTTCTTCATAGAATCAAATGGACTTCAAGATTAGAAGCTACCATTAATTGTCAATAAATTTAACACTACTACGACATTCATAATTTTTGTTATTTAGTCAATAAGGTTATATTTGGGATGAAGTAGTGCATTAAAAATATTATAATGTGAACACGTAATTTTGGTTACATAAATTTAGAGTAAAAGGATGATGTTTCCGTTTAGGGAAAACATTAGCTCAAGAACATCTACAAATATATTTACAATTATCTTTCTCTAAAGACGATTAGTAGAACTCAAATTTAAATTTACCACTGAACCAAACCTATTAAGTTAAGATGACCACTTTGACATTCTAGAGTTTTGTTGGATATGGTACTCAACATCCAATCATTCAATGTCAAGTCATTTTTTTATTTAATTATTCTGAGGTGAATTTAAATTTTAAATTAATTTATCTCTTTGTTGATACAACCTATTAGTTTGAGTGTGCGGACATTTCATGTGAAATTTCAAATTCGATCCTGAATCATCACACTTCTCCATGTTGGTCAATACTACTAGTCTAAAAGCAAAATAAAAAATATCTAATTAATTTTGTCTAGATAAATACGGTAATCCAACAAATAGTTAACAAATAATTCTCCAACTACTAATTATGAAATGGAATTCATCCCCCTGAATTGTGTCTGTTTCAAAACTTAAAAGACTTCATCAAGAGGGAGGATGAATGCTTGTGATTATTTATCTTCCTTAGCTTTAAACTTAACGAATGTAATTAGACATGTATATCCAATTATTCTTTGCGTATTGAAAACATCTTTTCAAATAAAATACCGAATTTATCTGTACCACATCATTCAAACATCAAAATATTGCCAAATACTTCAAATGCATGTCAACTTGGTAGATGCTAAAAATTTATTCGTCAATCAAATACCTAAAATTGCAGTATTATCTTGAAATTCCAAGATTTCGATATCATCTTCATTCATCTCTTCAAGAAGTTCTAGCAATATTCTCTTATATACTCAAGTCAAGTGTCTAAATTAATTAATTCCATTTCCGTAGTTGCTTATTCTAAATGACATGCATAAACCAATTCTCCAATTCAGGTACAAAATGAAAAATCGTACAAAAGATGTAGCGGTCAACATGTTGGGACACACGTAAAAGAAAGTTCATATTCTCTTAGAGGGGTATGGTCCCAATATTCCTTGTGTCTTGCTCTTTACCTTCTCTTGACGTGGGGATTCTCATGAACTTATGATTTACAACCATCACCACTACCTCCTAATGAGGCATAATTCCTTTCCAATCTCTTAAACCATAAGCCATTTAGAATAGCAAATCTGGTTGCACAATACCACAATAATTAAGCACGAAGTTTGGTCAATTGTGTCGTTGTATACTGCGTAGTTTGTTTCAAGGTAAATTTTAAGTTACTTTTGAAAATTTGTGGATAAGTTACTCAACAATCGATTAAAATCAAACATGTGCACTCCGCTAACTTTTTTTAGAATCCAATGTTTGATATAGTTAGTGGAGTACACATGATTGATTTTAATTGGTTGCATGCAACTCACCCACAATTTTTTAAAAGTAACTCAAGTCTCACCTTGTTTAAATACTACGATTCAGTTTACAATTTGAATTTAATGAAATACACAAATGATGTAAACTAGTTTTATAACCTAATCTAACAAGAATTCATCATATTGTCGTATAAAACTAGTCTACATTGATAATGGTTGATCTCTTACCATTTTACCCTTAAGCGATATTGGTTGCACTTTTGGCTCCACAAGCTATGTTACACTAAACATACATGAGTCATACTCAACAAGCCAAGACAAAAACAAAACCTCCTCATAATACAACTTTCTACACATTCAAATTACCTAATTACCCTCAAACCAACACAAGTCCAAATCACGCCCCTTCCAATTATATTATAAATACATAACAACAGTTACCATTACATATGCAATATCACACAAACAAACAGAGAAGAAACAGAACAATGAAATACACCGAGATATCCCATTTCAGCCACCCAAAACACAAACTAAGATTCGAGCACAACGAATTTCCATTCAAATGCGACGGCTGCAAAGAAGTAGGCATAGGTTCACGTTACAAATGCAGCATCTGCGACTACGACCTTCACACACACTGCGCAATACCTTCCACCACACTCTTCCATCCATTCTACACAAAATGCACCTTCCAGTTCATGCAAATCCCACCTGGAAACACGCCGCGTTACTGCAACGCATGCGAAAAGGATGTGAACGGGTTTGTTTACCACTGCAAATCTTGTGGGTTTGACCTCCACCCGTGTTGCGCGAAGCTGCCGATGGTTCTTAACGACGGGGAAATGAAACTTTACCTTTACAGGAAAGTGAGTTCCCCGTGTCACCGTTGTGGAAGAAAAGGACGTAGCTGGAGTTATAGATCGAACTGTAAGAGTTACAATTTGCATGTGGCTTGTGTGAGGGAAATGTTGGTGGAGAATTGGCACAATTTATATATGGGACATGGTAGGAAAGTTGAGAGAAATATTCCATGTTTGCAGAATACATTGTATGCTGCACATAACTGTAGAGGAAGAAGAGGGAAGGTGAAAAAGTGCTGTGAGATTGCTGGATTTGCTGTGCAGATTGTGATTTCGGCGGTTTTGGGTGATCCTACGGCTCTCATTGCTGGTGTTGTTGGGGCACTCATCTCTCGGGCTTAAATATCATGGAACAGAACAGAATCTATCTTTTGTCTTTTGTTGTGACGTGTATGTTAGTTTTGTTTAGTACCACATGATGATGTGTCTCCATAACAATGTAACGTAAGGAATAGAAATTAAATGTGGTTTTTTTATATCATAAATACAGGTATAATTGGTTCAACCTCCGTCCCTATATATAAGACATTTTTGGCTAAAACACAAGAATTAAGAAACACAAGCACAAACGCAAAATATGAGAAGTTTGCTATAAATCCAAGAGAAATAAGCACAAAGTGATCACATGCTTCACAGTGCAAACTTATCAGTCAGAACTATCTAGAAGAGTAGAACATAAGTAATACAAAGTGCTGCTCACAACACAGTGAAAATACATTCTGGACTGCATAACCATAGAACCAAATGTTAAAACATGAAGACACCGAAACTCAAGTACAACTTCAACAACGCAGTATGCATAAGTATAGCTAATCCATGTAAGCAAATTTGTATGCAAAGCACAATAGTTTACCAAACTATATCAAAATAATCTTCAAAGCAAATAAGTAGTATGATCAAATTAATCCCCATTTAGTAGCATACACACAAACATTTGCCTTATCCTAGACTCGGTCACTTAATGCAGTATATGTAATACTAAATACTATCATATTTTGCATAATCACAAATACACAGACAAAAATAATTAGAACAGTAGAACTAATATCATAAACCAGTCTGAGTTGAAACCAAAGTTACCTTTAGAAACTAAGTTAACCCAATCTGAACTAAAACAAAAGCAGAATTTCAACATTTAACTATGTGATAATTAAAGCAAAGAAACACAAATCTAAGATAATAAATTTCAGCAAGCTCATATAGTGTGTACCTTTAAATGGGAAGCAGCTACATCAGTAGCATAAATATTCCAGGAATGCTCCAATGCCTAAAATGGAAAGCAGCTACATCAGTAGCATAAGATATACCACAGGTGCAGCACAAAACATAGTTGCATTAACGACAGTAATATTAATTCTAATCATTGTAAGTGAAGCTTAATTCTATGTCATAGCTTACACAGTTTTGCGGAATTATGCTTAGACACGGTGTGATTTATGTTTGAAGCATGTATGTGTGAATGCCTTATGTTTATGCCTTGGTCAAACGAAAAACTTGCATATATTAAGATAAAGAATATGCTTTTCAAGGTTCGAATCATTGCTGGGAGATGTACACACACTTAGTGCCCGACACACGTTGTACTCTATGTTTGATTCATGTGCAAGTCTGTCATGAGCTTTCTGATCCAAATAGCTTGGTTCACAGCAGCAGCAGAGCAGCTACATATCTTGCCTCTTGTGTTGATTGAGTGATGACCTCAAATAGGGATGAAGTTTCAATGGAGGTTGAAAATTTACGAGACTTGGAGGCATTTTGGTTGAGTCAAGAAGATTCAAGGTTCAACCTTGTGGAAAACAAAATGATTCAAGCATATTGAAGCCTCCTTGACAAACAGTAACATGTTAAGAGTCCAAAAGCTCGCAAATTTGGGGTTCGGCAAAAAAAGGAATTGTGCCTTCTGTATTACATTAGGACTCTTATGATCTGAACGCTCGATTGGGTCATTGTTATCAGAATCACATGAAACAAACACCTAAATGAAGAGGGGGGGG
>Ga0228711_1011577_pt1 | contig 11146 bp, 9 predicted proteins | sample MedpolnodulmetaG_2_FD_177996 | JGI IMG/M metagenome (GOLD analysis project Ga0228711, IMG submission 177996) | Root nodule microbial communities from Medicago polymorpha collected in Santa Monica, California, United States - brown nodules | ecosystem: Host-associated > Plants > Roots > Nodule...
TTACTTTATTAATAGAAAATTTTACTCTATTATTTAAGTATTTTACGAAGTGTAGCATTCCGTATACGTTGTAATACTCTGATTTACATGTATGATTTACATTGTTGGGAATACGGGGTGTTACAATATACACTAGAGTTTGTTTGCCATCTAAATGTAATACTTTTTGAGTTTTTCGGCATTCCAAGTCCTTGGAATTATGCCTTTTTGAGTTTTTCGGCATTCCCGTTCCGGTTTTCATTCAAACTCTGTAGGGTCCCTCCCAGTTGACGGTGAGTTTTTCCTCTTCAGAGTCTTTCTGATTTTGTCGGAGGACGAGGTTGCCAACTTCGAATTCTCGTTTTATGACCTTCTTGCTGTGGCGAGCAGCTATTTTTTGTTATAGCGTTGTTTCTCGTAAAGTTGTCTCATTTCTGACTTCGTCGACAAATTCGAGTTCTTCACATAAGTTAGTCGCGTTGGCCAGGAACTCAGTGTCAGTGTTAGTTCGCCAAATGAGTTCAGTTAGCTCAATGGGAACGACCACTTCTGTCCCATACGTGAGTCGAAAAGGTTACTCACCAGTAGTAGAGTGGGGAGTAGTTCTATAGGCCCAGAGGACTGTATGTAACTCCTCGGCCCAGCTAGTTTTGGCTTTGGCTAGCCTTCTTTGTATGCCTCACAAGATGACCCTGTTTGTTGCTTTGGCGAGGGTGTTAGCTTGAGGGTGTTCAACAAAGGTGAAGCTTTGTTTGATGCCGATGTTTCTCAAGTAGTTCTGGAATTTCTGATCGATGAATTGAGTCCCGTTGTCGGAATCACAAGAGTCGGTATTCCGAATCTTGCCAAGATGCTTCTTTTGAAGAAACGAAGTACGTTTTTGGCTGTGATTTTCGCCAAGGGTTCAGCTTCGATCCATTTGGTTGAGTAGTCGGTTGCTACAACCAAGTATTTAAGTTGTCCAGCAGCTTTAGGGAATGGTCCCAGAAGGTTGATGCCCCACCACGCAAAGGGCAAATGAGAAACCACAGATGTCAGTTTGGTGGGAGGTGCGAGGTGCATGTCTCCGTGTCGTTGACATTTGTCACACAGGTTGACATAATCCTTGGCGTCTTTTTGCATGGTGGGCCAAAAGTATCCTGCTCGTAGGATCTTTTTGGTGAAAGCTTTCGCACCAAGGTGTTGTCCGCATATGCCATCGTGTACGTCGGCCAGGACTTCTTTGGTCTCGTTAGGTCCCAAACACTTGATACGTGGTTGTATGAAACACCTTTTGTATAGGACTCCTTCCACTAAAGTGAATGAGCAGGACCTTCGTTTCAGCTTCGTTCTTTCGTGGGGTTCAGATGGGAGTTCCCCGCTAGTTATGTAGCGTGAAATGGGTCCTCTCCAGTCCTCCATCCCAATAATTGCGTTGATTTCGTGAAGTTGAATTTTCTGCCTTTGAATGCTAGGTTCATTGAGGACTTCTTGAATCACCGTTTTGTTTCCGTTAGCAATCTGTGTCCTAGCGAGTTTTGAAAGGATATCTGCTCGGGTATTCTGTTCTCGGGGAACATGAGTTACCTCTACCGTCTCGAATCCTTTTATTTTCTCGAGTACTAGCTGGACGTACTCTTGTAGGTGCTCCTCTCGAACCTGGTATTCGCCAGTAACTTGGGAAGCCACTAGTTGAGAATCAGTAAAGATTTTTACTTTTTTGGCTCCTAGATCCTGGGCGATCCACAGGCCGGCTAAGAAGGCTTCGTATTCTGCAGTGTTGTTAGTTACATGAAAAGATAAACCAAGGTAGATTTCAACGAAAATACCTTCGCTGCTTTCTACAATTACCCCTACTCCGCTTCCTTTAGAATTGGATGATCCGTCTACGAAGACGGTCTATTCTTCTGTGTTCTCTTCCGTAGGGAAGGTCATTTCAGCAAGGACGTCAGCGAACACTTGTGCCTTTAGTGCCTTCCTGGATTCGTAATTTACATCGAACTCAGATAGTTCGATTGGCCACTTCATCATCCGTCCGGCGACGTCAAGACGACCCAAAATTTGACTAATGGTTTCGTCGGTTCGGACTACCACTATATGAGCGAAGAAATACTGCCTCAATCTTTGTGCCGATGTAAGGTGAGCGAGAGCTACCTTTTTGATCTTTTGATACCTCGTCTCAGGCCCTAGCAAAGCTTTGCTGGTGAAGTAGAATTGTTTTTTTTCCTTCTGGAGTTTCCCTAAATAGAACTGCACTGACCGCGTCAGAAGAAATAGAAAGGTAGAGGTACAGAACTTCACCTTGATCTGGTCGCGAGAGAACTGGAGGTGTAGAGGGGATCTCATTGAGATGCTTTAAAGCAGATTCGCACTCCTAAGTCCATTCGAACTTTTGTCTCCTTCCTCAAGAGTTTGAAGAAAGGGAAAGCATGTTGAGCGCATTTAGCCACGAATTTTGAGAGAGCAGTTAGCATACCATTGAGCGCCTGGATGCACTTCTTAGAATGGGATGTGGGAAGCTTCGTAAATGCCTGGCATTTATCTGGGTTCGCCTAAATTCCCCTTTCTTTTAAGTAGAAACCAATGAACTTGCCTGCTTGAACTCCGAAAGTGCATTTTTCTGGGTTGAGTCGTGTGTTGTATCTCTGGGTTTGTTCGAACACTCTCCTGAGATGGGTGGCATGATCAACCTCTTGTTGGGATTTGACAATCATGTCGTCCGTGTAGACCTCAAGGATGTCGCCCAGGAGTTCCTTGTCATAGACTTTGTTCATCATACGTTGATAAGTGGCCCCCGCATTTCGTAGACCGAAGGGCATTACGTTGTAGTAATAGTTCCCTGATTCGGTGATGAAGGTTGTTTTCGTTTTATCCTCTTCGGCCATGGGTATCTGGTTGTAAACAGAATAGGCGTCCATGAAGGATAAAAGTTTGTAGCCGGAGGAATTATCTACGAGTTTATCTATGTTAGGAAGAGGATATGCGTCTTTAGGACAGACCCTATTAAGATAAGTATAATCGACACACATACGCCATTTTCCATTAGATTTCTTGACAAGTACAACATTGGAGAGCCATGTAGTGTATTTGGCCTCAGAAATAAAATTTGCCTCTAGGAGGTCTTTTACAGCTTTTTCTGTAGCCTCTGACTTTTCAGGAGGCTGCTTTCTACGTCGTTGGGCTACAACGCTAACACCAGGGTCAACTGTCAGCTGTGACAGGCGACGCTTGGGTCGATTCCGGGCATGTCAGCTGCAATCCAAGTGAATAGGTCAGCATTCTCCCTTAAGCAGGCGACCAGCTGTGCTTTGACAAGTTCAAGAAGATCCTTGTCGATCTTGAAGTTTTTCGAGGGGTCGTTTCCGAAAGGGACCAACTCGAATTCTCCGTCAGGAATAGGTCTAAGAAGTTTCGCGTTGAGCGGATCCTTCTTTTCCCTCTTTTGTTCCTTAAAATCCTCCTTAGTGAACCTGGGATCAAGTTCGACCAAGTTTGCATCCAAAGCACTCGCATTAACTTTCCCTTTGTCTTCAGCAGGTTTGCTGGATTGGGAAACCAAGTTTTGGGACTTGTTTGCCTGAAGGAAACATCTTCTTGCAGCTTCGATGTCTTCATTCAGAGAGGTGATGATGTCATCATTCGCATGGTATTTCAACTTCAGATGAGCGGTTGAACATGCAGCGCCCAGCTGGCAAGTCTAGTTCTCCCTATAATGCAATTATAGAGGAAAGGACAGTCGATCACCAGGAAAGGGATCTTTATTGTCTTCTTGGCCTCCTTTTTGCCGAAGGTGACTAGAAGTTCTACGTAGCCCCAAGGTTGAGTAGACGAACCGTTGAAGCCGTAGAGTTCATTTCCAACATAGGGAGAAAGGTTTTTATCCGTTAGTTGAAGAGTTTTGAACAAGTCGGTGTATATGATGTCGCATGAGGCCCCTGTATCAATCAGAACTCGATAGACGTCGGCGTTGGCCATCGATGCACGTACAAGTAGAGGATTGGCTGAATTTGAAGCCCCACCAGGAAGTTCTGAGTCGTAGAACGCCAAGGTTGGTCTCCCTCCCATGTTGGAATTTGAGGAGGCCAGCAAGTTGACGCTCATGAGCTCTTCGAACTTTCTTTTCATGCTTCCCATCACTACTAGAAAAAAGACTTTCCACATCATGATTTTGACTTCAGTCAGCATATACCTGAAGTGAAATATAGTGTGGTGGCAATTTCACATCAGCAGATAGGATACATGAGGGGAAAAAGCAGCACGGTGGCAATTTTGTAATTACTGTGAATGTTTCTCACATCAGTGGCAATAATGCTTGAGAGCAAAACACGATCCCTCTTGTAACGCCCTATTTATTTATCTGATTATTTTGGTTGAGTTTAGAGTCTTTTATATGATTTATGTTGATTTATGTTGAATAGTGACATGTTGTTGTGTATTAATATTTTATTAAGTGGCTTTATTTTATTATTTAGTAGGATGGGTTGGAACTTAAAATAACTAGACTTGAGAGGGGCTGAATTAGAGTTAATTAGAATTAGGTGGTGTTAATTATAAAATCTGTTGAGATAAAAAGAAAAACAAGAGCCAGACACAAATTAGGTTTTTACAAGTCTTTGGGAGAGAAGAGGAGAACCAAGAGAAGAGGAGAATCAAGGGGGAAGAACTTGTAGAATCTTGCAATCACTTAATCTAAGGTAAGGGTGGGACTAACATTCTCTAATCTTAGGTTATGTAATTCTGAAACTGAATTTAACATGTTGTAGTTGTTGTTTTGGTGAATTTGGGAATTAGGTCATGGGGTAGAATTTGGTTGTTAAGATTGTAGAAAATCCTTTGAATTCATGTATAATTGATGTTCAGGTTGTAGAATCATCACAGGTTGAGTTCCCTATCAAATTTGGGATTGGGTTGGAAGAAAATTGGGTTTTAGGGGTGAAAAATCGTACTTCCTGACAGAAACCTGTCATGATTCGCCACGGCGAGCTACAACGTGACAGAGACCAGTGTTTGCTCACCATCCACTCGCCACGGCGAACTATAGTGTGGCAGAGAGCAGTGTTTGCTCGCCACTGCGAGTAAGCCCGCCCGCGAGGCGTGTTGTTCAGTAGCAGTGTACCTTTTTCATGTTCTTGCATCATTTCCACGTATTTCTGTTTTGGATTAGCCTTCGGTGTGTACTTGAAAGTCTTAGGTGATACTGTCAGTTTCAAAAGGCTTTGTTTAACATGAATAATTTGAGTTATGAATTGCTATATGAATGTACACATTGATGAATCATTATATGAATGCATATGTTGATTATTATGATGTTATATGATGTTGCTCATAGGTGATGAATATTATGGGATTAAATTGTGGAGTCATTGTCGTTGTTGTTGTTGTCGTTGTCGTCGATGTCGTTGATGTTGTACGTTGTTGTTGAGTCCATGCATACTCATGTAAAGTTGGGAGCTCATGCCCTGTTGAATGTTTAATCATTCATACCACGTTGATTTGAGAGCCTATGCTCTACACGTTGATTTTAAGAGCTGATGCTCTACGCGTTGATTTGAGAGCCTATGCTCTACACGTTGAATTGAGAGCCTATGCTCTAACACGTTGATTGGTACCACATGCATACTGCATAGTCAAGTTGTTGTCGTATCATTGCATTGTCGTCATCGTCGAGTTGTTGAGTTGTTGTAGTTGATTTAATGTCAAGCAGAAATAGTTGAACAATATGTGACGTATCATTATTGCTTAGTTAAAGTTGTTTATGTTGTTAAATTCCATTGATGAATTATATGTTTGTTATTATTGAATGTGAATCTCACCCCTTCTGTTTGAATGTTGCCTCTACGTGGGTAACGTGCAGATAACCAGGATTAGCTGTTGATGTGAGTTGACTCTCTCGTGCGTCGTCTTAGGGTCGCTCTGATACGTAACGGGATGGGGATATTGCTTTTGTTTTCCACTGTTGCGTATTATTTATGAACTATGTTGTCGAACTATTTGAATTAAGATTTTCATTAGAGTTGTTTATGTTGAGGCCGTAGTGCCAAAGTTGTTGAATAAGAAATTAAATTTTCCGCTGCGATGTAATTGAATTTTGACAAGGTTGTTTTAATAAATAGTAACCTTACTCTATTTATACTTGAAATGTAGTGTGGCATTCCGTTTTACGTTGAATACTCTGATTTATGTGTATTATTTACATTGTTGGGAAAACGGGGTGTTACACCTCTCTCTCACAATTAGAAACGCGTACGATCCCATTTTCCCCTCTTCTACTAGTCCCGAATTAGAAAAACATTATCCCTCTCACACAAACGCCGATTTCTCACAGAAATCCTTTCCCTCACACAAACAAGTTAAGATCCATCAATGCCGGTATTCTTCTCCGGCCACTTCACGTCGCCGCCGATACTGTTCACGTGGTAAAGGTCCTCTGTTTATCTCGCCGATGGTGTTGTTCATGTAGATCTTTTTCTCTCTCGCAACCGGTAGTGATCCGTCGACGTCGGTAGTGTTCTCCCGTTCACTCACTCGCTTGATTCATCACCTCCGGTGTTGTTCGCGTGGTCCGCTTTCTCTCTTGCCATCGGTACTATTCTCACAAACTCAGATCTATCAATAATCTAAGTCTTAAAATCTGAACTGCCTTTGCTCCGTGTAGCTAAGGTCACTGGTGGTACCCAACAAGCTCTCCAAAATGTAAAAATCGAATCTTTATTCTAATGGGTTGTTATTGTTTTGTGTCTGTAAGGTGTTTGTGTTAATGATTGATGTGTTGTTTTTGAATATTTTATTTGGGTTTTGCATTAAGGTGTTGAGGTTGTCGATTGCTTAGGTTTTGACAATGATTTCTCAGAAGCAGAAGGTTGCATTGAGGGAAGACTAGGGAAATTCGCAGAAGGCTCACCAAGCATCAGTTGTTAAATGCTTTTAATCATAGTTCCATGCTATTTACAATATGTTATAATTGATGTTAAACTTAATATAAACATATACTACGTACCATGTATCTTTATGCTTTTTGGTTTTGGCTGCATCAATGTATTTTATTGGTTTTCTTACTTTATATTTAATGTTGACCTTGGATTTGTGGATATTAGCTTTAACGAGATATCTAACATGAGGCTTTAGAATAATTGAATTAGTTCAATGGAGAATTAGACTTAGGAAGGAGTCTAAACTCAAAAAAAATAGCAAAAAATTAAAATAAAAAGATTACAAAAGAATATAGGGCCATACCTACTCTGTTTTAGTTGACAATGTTACTCGGTGTGGCCTGATTCACTAAACAACCTTGATATTCTCCTTTTTGCCGCAGAGGATCAATTTATTTTACTTCTATTTGTTGACTAAAAGTAATACATGGCTATTTGTTTAATTTTAGTACATATAGGAGCTTCACTTTCAGTTCATTTTGTTAACTTGTCAACATGTGTCTTAGTTCGCAGTTGGACTGCTCCCATATTAACAGTTGGACTTGTATAAATGCAAACGATGTAAAATATGTACTAAAATTTTTGCGCAAAAATAAAAAATTTCTGCACTGTCACGCACATAGCAGCCAGCTTCTAAAGGTTAATAGAATTGCATCTGAGTTACACTTGAACAAATCAATTAAGGGAGGATTCCAACTGTGGTTTGGCGGAGAGGTGCATGCAAACTGCACCAGATCTGTTGTTGTCCAAGACACATCTGCTGTGGCAGTAGAGGTTTCAACCTTCTAGGACTAAATAATAGAGTTCGTGAGATGAACAATTTGACTAGTCGTTTTCAAAACTAACTCCCAAAGTTGCGTGTTGTGCATCTTTCAAATGCTCCAGGTTGTGGATGCCAAAATCCTTAACTTACCTAGCCTTAACACGTACTAAATTCTGCATAAAAAATGTGCATAGCTCATGATGTTCAAAGTTCACATTGTAATGCATAATGATTTTTCTCTCTTTCACTTTCCAAATTTCTATCTTATAAAGCACTATAAAACAAACAACATAACTTAGAAGTTCCTTAATGTCCATAGATGAGCACCAAAACACTGTAGATATGTGCATTCCAACTTGCAAGACACACCAGATGCTAGTTATGAATGTTTTGATCTCTAACTGCTTGAAACTGATAGAATCAACCACAGTGGGAAAGCATACGAAGTTCCTTACTTGTATTTGTTTAATACTTAAACTTGGTAGGTAGAGATAGACAGATAGTACAAGAAAGAAAGCAACTTTAACTTTAAGTGGTGGAGTTTCGATTTTAGTGGCTACTATTTCTTTTAAAATAGCTAATTAATATTCTAATAAATTTGTGTGTAGAGATGAGTACTTCTAATCCTAGTGAGTTAAAAATAGATAATTTTGATTAGTAAAGGACACTAAAGGTTCAAATATGCATCTTAAGTCTAATAGTTTGAAATATCATGAATACATGAATTCTGACTTAGGATGATAATATCATGTCTTATAGTTTAAAATAATTATGTGTTGGCTAATAATATTTTGGCTGTTAAAAAAAAAAACAACATAGAACCTACAGACCATGCATGATGAAAATAGAGAATGCAGATTTTTTTAAACTGCTTCTATAGAATGAAAGCTTAGTAGGCATCCCAATTCTTTAATTTAGTATGTGTTAATTTTCAGAACGTAGTCATGGATCGTAGGTGGATGAAAGCTTATCGATTAAGTCCTGAGTATGATAATGGAGTGACTGAATTTCTTCAGTTTGCTAAAAAGAATCTTCCTAACACTGAGGGAGTTTTTCCAGGTCCTTGTATTTCTTGTGGGAACCGGGACCCAAAACTTAGCAAGGAAGAAATTAGGGGCCATCCAGTTTCGATAGGGATTTGTCAAAATTATACCCAATGGATATGGCATGGTGAAACTATGATGCCAAGTGTATCCCAACGAGAGGTAGGCAATGTAGATATGGATGATAGACTTGAAGACATGATACGTGATATTGGAGAGGAATCATTCAAGAAAGCACGTGTGTATGATAATTTATTTAAAGATAAGGAACAACCTTTGTACCCAGGATGCACGAAATTTTCCCGGTTGTCAGCTGTGTTAAGATTGTTTAATTTGAAGGCAAAAAATGGATGGAGTGATAAAAGTTTCACTGAATTGCTTCAATTGTTGACAGAAATGCTTCCAGAAGGTAACACAATTCCAGAAGGTAACACAATGGGTATGGAGTATGAAAAAATACATGCATGCCCAAACGATTGTATCTTATACAGAAAAGAGTTTGCAAACCATGATCAGTGTCCGAGGTGCAAGGTGTCACGCTACAAAAAGAAAGATGGTGATTCTAGTGATGAAGTCAACACAAAGGGTCCTCCTGCAAAAGTGTTATGGTACCTACCAATAATTTCAAGGTTCTCTAATGTAAATGACACAAAGAACCTTAGATGGCATGCAAAAGAGAGAAAAAGTGATGGAAACATGATTTCCCATGCAGCTGATTCTTTACAATGGAATTTGTTTCCTGATTTTGGAAAAGAGAAAAGAAACCTTAGACTTGGACTTGCTACCGATGGAATGAATCCGTATGGTAATCTAAGTTGTAAGCATACTTCATGGCCTGTTCTCTTGATAATTTACAACCTATCTCCTTCGTTGTGCATGAAGCGTAAATATATGATGTTGTCGATGATGATTTCGGGCCCATATCAACCCGGAAACAACATAGATGTCTATCTAAGTCCATTGATAGATGATTTAAGACTGTTGTGGGAAAAAGGAGTTGATGTTCTTGATGCGTATTCCGGTGAACATTTCAATATGCGTGCCATGTTGTTTTGCACCATCAACGACTTTCCGGCATATGGTAATTTGAGTGGGTACACCGTTAAAGGGCATAAATCATGCCCTATATGTGAGGTTAACACATGTTATCATCAACTGAAACATGGAAACAAGAATGTTTATCTTGGGCATCGAAAATTTCTCGATCGTTATCATCCATATCGTAAGTTGAGGAAAGCTTTCAATGGAGAACCGAAGAATGGTGTTGCTCCAATGCCCTTGACCGAAGAGGAAGTTTATCAACGACAACAAAAGGTAGAGGTTATCTTTGGAAAGAAACAAAAGAAGGTTGTTGTGACAAATATATGGAAAAAGAGGTCGGTGTTCTTTCAACTTCCATATTGGTCTAGTCTTGATGTAAGACATTGTATTGATGTGATGCATGTAGAGAAAAATGTCTGTGATAGTTTGATAACATGTAAAACACAACATCATTTCAACTCGTTTTGTGTGTAGTTTAGGCCTAAATTCTCTTGTTTTGTCTATGTTATGCTGGGTTGTATGGCTATGTTTCAGGTACACAGCAATAGAGGCCTCCATGCGCAAAAATGGCGAAATTCGGCGAGAAAACGAAGAAATAAAGAATTCAGCTTCAGCGTGACGGCCGTCATACCCTGTGACGCCCGTCACAGGTTCGGGAGAATCAATCTCCCCTTCCAGAAACGGTTTTTCCCAGGTTTCTCTCCCACTCTCTCCACCTGCAGAGACACACGACCATAACACGTTGTTAAAGAAGCTTGGCTTATAAATAGGTCCAAAGAAGAGAAAGAAAGGGTTGAAGAGTTTAGGCAAGCATTAGTTATACAGAAACCATTTTGTAATCTACATTTTAGTTTTCATTTGACTCAAGTCTATCACCAAAGAAACCTTGTTACATTGCAATATTAATTCAATAGTCATTACTTCCCAATTTCAATTGATTTAGTACCGTGTAGTGTGAGCTGCTTCCCTTTTTATTTCACTATTGCTGCATATTCAAATTGGAGTGTTGCATTCAATTGGATTGTAGCTGAATTGTTGTAGCGTGGCTTCAATCTTTTCTGTTGATTTCCAGTATCCATCAATTACAGGTTCTGCCTATTTTTCTTGTATTAATTTACGCTTTGTTTCTTTTAATTTTCTATTCCAATGATGATGAATGTTATGAATAAAGGGCTGTTTATTATAGTTACTATGTCTGAGTAGATTTTTATAAAGTGTCCGGAATGTAGAAACTGTCGTACCAATGATGTTCAGTTGAAATGTATGATTGGAGTTATAGCAGGAGTTATTTTTATGCCTGAATATTCTGATTTTTAACGATGAATTTTTACAGTGAAAACTGAAAAAGCATGATATCTGTTTCGTATCGAAAGAACGAAACTCGTATCTGTCTGTAGAATAATCAGGAATTA
>Ga0228711_1011585_pt1 | contig 11141 bp, 8 predicted proteins | sample MedpolnodulmetaG_2_FD_177996 | JGI IMG/M metagenome (GOLD analysis project Ga0228711, IMG submission 177996) | Root nodule microbial communities from Medicago polymorpha collected in Santa Monica, California, United States - brown nodules | ecosystem: Host-associated > Plants > Roots > Nodule...
TTTGTTTACTTATTCGTTATCTTTACATCTCCTCTCTTTACAACTAGGTTCTACCTCCCCATCGTCATTAACTCCTTCATACTTATTCTTCTCATTAACGTGACTTTACATCTTATTACCTTGTTCTCACATTCGCCGTCATCTATACATCGACTATTCTCCTAATCTTAACTTAATTCTAATTTAAATTTATTATCTCACTTTATCAGTACTTTTGACTTCAGAAAACTTTCCTCACTAAGGCTTCATTATAATTGTTCAAGATTTTATTTTCTCGATACCGGTTGCTATTATTATCGTCAACCATTATAATTGTTACCGCTTATCCGCTGTCCTACTTATCTTGCTCTCTTATAATTGTTTCCCGTCCTTTTCATCGCTATTATAATTCCTATTTTCTTGCATTACCTAATTCACAACTCCCTATCTTTCTTTACATATCGTCTACGACATCTAACTCAACTACACTATAATCTTTATTTGTTTTTACACTTTAAACGTTCCTATATAACATTCACAATAAGTTATTTAATTACCTTGGCTCTATCACTCTCCAATTATCAAAACTCTTAAACTCATTATTTTTCACGTCCTATTGTCAAGTCATCTTTTAACATCATTAAATTCATTTAGATCACTATCATCGGTTTATGTTTTAGACTTGCTATTATCCTGAGGTAATCGCTTCTATTTATGCCTGATCACACTTCCTCATTTAGATGTAAAGCTTAAGGACCCTCACCTTTACATTACAAGCTAACGAATTTCTTAAAATCACTAACTCTATCAGGGATGATTTAGAGTCCACTACAACAGTGCTGCTGAAACTTCATGAAAAACGCAGTGTGACCCACGTGCAACATTTTAATCATAACTCAACTTAGAAATGTCTGAATGAGGTCAAACCAAAGCTAAAATAAAGATAACACCCATATATACTACTTTCCCCAAGGAACCTAAATCCATTTCGATACAGAGAGGGGTGCAAAGGTTGTTTTCCTAAACCTAGGCAAACTGCACGACTCTGCTGACCTCTATGTAGTACTTTGATCATAACTCAAGTTTGTTACGTCGTATTGGAGTCAATCCAAAGCAACATGAAATATCATATCCATATCTACAACTTTAATGTTTACATCAGAATCTAGTTCAGAACATAAAAGAGTCGAAAGTTGGATTTCCTAAGCTTCAGAAAAGAGCACGACCCTGTTGACCTATGTGTAGTATTTTGACCATATCATGTGTTGTAAATGTTAAAATGAGGTCAAACCAACGCCACATTAAAGCTAACATTCATATCTACAACTTTCATGAAGACATAAAAACCTAACTAAGAACAGAAAAGTCCCATTTTGTATTTTTGTTTTTCGGTTACAGAAATCGACAAGAGCACTGCCCTGTTGACCCCTGTGTAGTATTTTGATCATATATAGAGTTCTACATGCTTAAGTTGAGTCAATCCAAAGGAAAGTGAAAGATAACATCCATATCTACAACTTTCATGAAGACACCTAAACTCAGTTCAGAACTTAAACTTGCCAAACTGAGACAGTAAGAAACGCACGGTGACAGCAAAATTGCAGTTCTGCTGCGATTTCACTTTGAGGAACCCTTTTCGACTCCGTTTTTGATCATATACTCTCCAAACTCGATCCTAATCTTCATCCCATGATTACACTATCATTCAAACACTCATTCTTTGTTAACCTACTGGATTATCCACTCTTTTAAAGGCTAAAAATTCAATTCAAAAACCTAAACAAGTTTTCCTCAATTCTCATCTTTCAACTTCATCTTTTAATTCGTTCATCATAAATCTCTCATCACAATCTCATTATAACAACAACAACATATTAAAATTAAAGACAACCCTCCCATCATAGATTAAGATACCCTAAATTGCAAAGGTTCTCCCCCTTACCTCGATTCCCTTGAAAATTCTACTTTTGGCTTGATTCCACCGCAGCTAGGGTTTCTCCTTTTCTCCTCCCCTCTTTTCTATTTTCCACGTTCAGCAAAAGTGACGCTTCTAACTCCTAATGCTTCTATTTATAATTGGGTCAATCGTTTGTTATAATTTTTTTTTCTCCTCTGTTCACTATCCTTTTACTCCTCCCCTCCCCCACTTATTTGAAACTTATATTTTACACCTCCGACATTATTTTATTTTGTTTTGATTCCTCTCTTTATTTAATTTAAATTCTCATACTAATTATCAATCCTCATCAATATTCTATCTTCTTAACAACAAAATAACATTCAAGCTAAAGCAATATCAATAATAATATTAACCAACACTTCACCTATTAAAATTCGTGGAATTAACTAAAAAAATAAAATTAGGGTGTTACAGGTACCCGCGGATATTGAGGTATCCATGTATTTTAAATTTATTTATTTTTTTGTACAAAGAATAATTTATTATGTATTATTTAAAACTTCACAGTTTACTTTGACATATATAAATTTATTTATTGATTTTAAATTTATTATTATTTAAAACTTCAACTTTTATATAAATTATTTGGATGTTTTTATGCTTTTATTTTACATTCCCACAATTTACATTGAAGTAAAATAAAAGCATAAAAACATCCAAATAAACATCTAAATTTCATATGTATTCCAAACTTTAATAATTTCATTTGACTTCCCAATTCCTCAAATAAAAACATATAAGCCTCTAAATCAAAGTCCAAATAATCAACATGACAATGATAATTGAAATAAAATCTTATAACATTTACTAACAATGTCATTCACCAATTATGTCAACGTCACCATCCATATAAGGATATTTTAATAATTTACTTAATTTATTATTGAGTATGGGTACCTGTGAGTATGGGTACACTCAAATACGTGTCTGTATCCATATAATAATGAGTAGTTAAATACCCGTTTATTATACTCATGGATACTCGTGATGAATTTTACTCGCGGGTACTCGTGGGCATGGGTATTTTTGTCACCCCTAAATGACACTCATCTTGAAACGGATGAAGTATAATTTACATGTTTTATGTTACTCTTCTACCCATTTAAACTCATTCCCTTCATCTCAAATAATAGGCCCTATGCAATATATTTTTATCAAGAAGTCTAGCAGATAAAATTTAATTTTTAATGAACTAGTATAGTGATCCGTGCTACGGGATGACTCGTAGTTACTTGAACAATGTTTATTTTTTACGTGGATAAAATAAAAAATTATAAATAAATTAAATTGAAACATTTAAGAAAATAGAATTTTGATTTGATTGCATTTATCATCTTTATTATACATGACAAATTCGATCATCACAAAAAAAATTGACAAATTTGATGGTGACTCGAACAACGAACTTTAATTTAATTGATGATATAATATAACATTATTTTTCCTGAAATTAAAAAAACAATAAGAATGAAAATATTTTTCAGTTAACCATATTTTTGTACGCTCCTGATAACTTGCATACACTTCTAGAATCACTGCATACTCCTGATAACTTGCATACTTTGTCCGAAAGACATTGTTTACACCAATTGATGTAAATTCCAATTTCGAATAGAGGAAATTGCTAAAAGTATCCTAAGTGTGGTTAGCATAGCAACAAGATAGAAAGTATAAAATAAAAAAAAACATAACCGTTCAATTTGATTGTAACTTCTACCTACCAATCTTGCCTTGTATCTTTCGATAGATCCACCTGCTTTGTATTTGATTTTGTATACCCATTTGTTTCCAACATGTTTCACATTTGGTAACATATCAGCGAAATAGATGAAATATGAAATATGAGAAGATTTAGATATAGATGAAATATGAGAAGATTCATAATTGGAATCATTCTAAGGAGAACTATTGTGTAGGTGAAGGGTTTTGAATAGGAAAGCGTTTGATCAGAAGAATCACTAGGTTCCAATGTAGAAGATACTTTTGTGTGATACTGCCAACTAGAAGGATAAGAAATAGGTTGGTAAGGGAATGCAGTCACATTTCTTGAGCCAAAAATTTGTTTAGTGTAAAAATCTAACAAGACAACACCTTTCATACCAATTTTATAACCGCTAATGAGTGAAAAACTTTTAATTGATGTAAATCAGCTAATTTCTTATGCAAAAGGAAATATGCAGAATGATTTTGTAAAATGGGACCGGGAATTATTTCATTACGAATAAGCATTCTCAACTACAAATGACCAAACTTTTTTTTGGTAAATTTGATTGAAAAAGAAGAGCTCTTGTGATGTTCAAAATATGATGGTATTTCCTCTTAACTCTTGTGAAATTTTCGTTTGGTCAATTAGATTAAGTTGTTTTATTTGATGTCCTTTTAGTAGTTTTTGTGTACGCACTCTTCTCTTAGATCATATCATACCGTGACTCTTGAAATAATTTATTTTATTTAGAACAAAATATGGTTTGGAGAGCTTTGAGGATTCCAAATTCTCTCTCTCTTTCTACAAACTCTTTTGATTAAACACTTTTTCAAATAACACTTAAAGGATTTGAGATCTATGTTGATAGGGTGATATAGGACATTTTAAGAATTGGTTTCTTTCAAGGATCTTCGTCGGGCATAAGGATCTAAAGCAAAAGAAGATATATTTTCACCTTCAAAGATAATTGTGGGGATGTTTATCAAGGCATAATGTTTGAAGGGGATTGAACTAGGCTCATAGCAAAGAAGATTTATCGGACAAGAAGATCAAAGGATAGCATGCTAGTTTGAAATTCAAAGACTTAGGCAGATCATTTTTCAAGAAAGCTTGAATATTGGAGATTTTGGAGTGATTATTTGGCATAGAAGATTTAGAATCGGTTGGATTCCTAAATTGAAGGAAACTTTGTAATTAACTCTATAATTTTCAACATAATAATTGAAGAGCGTATAGATTTCTCTACAAAGAGAGGACGTACTCCATAGCAAGGAATTATTAATTAGGTTAATTGATACATATGCTAAGTGATTGAATAATTTAGTACTTGTTTATCTAATATTCTTTTGTAAACCTTTTTGTCAATTCAATCATTTCTCATATTTGATATAATCTTTTAAATTGCTTCATCATATATCAAATCCTATTGCTTCTTGTCTTATCTACTATTTGTATAAGTTTAGGTTTTGTTTGAAGTTGAATTTTGTTTTTTAATAAACTTCTAAGTTTTATTAAGTTAATAATTCAATTGTGAATTACTTTGTTCAAAGTTGAATTAGGTTATTATCATTGTTTAATTAGTTACCATTTGTAGCAATTGTACCATTTCCTGTAGTCCTTTGAATTTGAAAATCTTTAATAAAACCACGTTTCCGAATAAATTTAAGAAAGAGGGAATCTATTCACCCGCGCCCCTTGATAAAAGAGAATTTTAGGTTTCCTCAACACAGTGGTAACTATGTCGGTATTTATCAAAAACTAAATTATTGAACCAACAAAGACTGCGCTTAGTTCGATTTAAGTTTGTAACACAAATTCTCTAAACAAGTTTTATAAAAGTATTTTAGTGATGTGAATCAAAGTAAATCAAAACAAAATAGATAAAGTTGTGCTAGGATCGAATTTCAATAACTATTCCTCGTATTTCCCCTCTTAATTGATTATATACTTTTCTATGCTTTAGATACAACTCTACCTATAACTCAGTGTACGTCTCCATCAAAGGTTAATATCGCGAGATCCATATAAAAGACTGACTTCTAATGCATCTGTGGAAAAATAGTTGATTGTTTCTATGCCATTGTCTAGGAAAGTTATACATGAATATAGACCAACCAACGATCTCTCGCACGATAGTACCTATACATAATTTAAACCATGTCCTTTAGATAGCCAAATTTACTAGGCTCAGACTAAATTCAAAAGATCAATTGCGGAACATTACATCGTCGACAAAGCATTAAGAACAAATTTAAACTAAAATTATATTGAATGCATAAATATATACAACTAGCCATATTAAGAGTAATACATAGATTCCTAGCTATTTATATCCATTCCCAACACAAAAGGGAGTTTAGTTACTCATGAGAAGCATATATAACACAAGAGAGTTGATAGATGTTGAGGAAGCATCAATAATCTTGTCTTTAAGCTTAGTTAGCCATCCAATGTTTACTCTTTCTCTCTGCCCTACCTCTCTCTATTTGGTTTGGTTTTACAATGGTTGGTTTCTACGTAAATGCCTACAACTATAATTATAGAGGTTATCAGATCCTAAATTCTCTAGCCAAAGTCAAGATCACCTAGTTCATCCAAATGTCCATGAACTACCGAAAGAACACCGAAGCCTCTATTAAGGGATTAGAGGTGAAAATTGGAAATTGCCAAGCAACTTGCTGAATTCCATACAACAACATTCAATGCTAATACAAAAGACAACGCTAAGTTAAACATTGAGGAGGAAATGGATGAAGGTTAAACGACCTTTACATTCTGGTGGAATATTTCTTTGGCGATAGATGAAATTAAAAATGTTGTGTGTTGGAAGACAATGTGCCAGGAGGAAACAATGTTACACCACGGATACATAAAATCTTTCCATATCCACTTCTTAATTACGTCCAAAACTAACAATGCAGAGAAATTTGTGGAGGAAGAAAAAACACCTACCTCACCAAAGGAAGATGTCAAGCAAGAGAAGGTTAAAAACGATCAGGAAGTATTGTATACAACAATTCTGAAAAGCACAAAATGCAGAGATCTGGGAAGAGTGACAATGAAAGGAGATATAGCTCGAGTACGCTTTGAAAAAGACTTGATTGATCTGTTGAAGCAACAATTTCATAGCCCTCGAGCATATCAAAGACAAAACTGCAATTCAACCGACAACCAAGGTGTTACAGTTCAATGATGGAACCTATAAAAAATTGTGTGAAAAGTTTGGCAAAACAAGCATAACTATACACAAGACTTGTTAGTCATGAAAAATATGGACGGTGAAAGTGCACGATTGATCTTAGGCAAACCTTTCATCCACAAAACTTGGACAAACTGGATTTTTTTCTCAGAATAGGATGACTCGCTAGGTTAATCTTCACTGCCTAGTGAATCAGGAAGAACCTATAATGCAGAAATCATGAAATCAATATCATTATTGCCTTCTGATATTGATTAAAATGTTAATAAACACTCCACAAAAGAGAACTAACAATGCACCTGTTAACTATTGTATGCTTTTACAGGAAATGGACACAAGATCATGCAATGCATACAGTCAAACATCCTTGAGAATCTATAATGCAGGCAGATTCAAGGGCGAGAAAATCAGGAGTGATTCATACAACTTGCAAAGAAAAGAATCCTTGATGAAGAAGAGTTTAATTTTAACCTAAAATTAAAGAGGAGTTCAAGCATGTGGCCAATAATAGGTTGTGTTGCGCTGATGCGTCCACCGAAAGAGCTACACTACATGCTTGTGAGGGAATTCTATGTTAATGCTTATCCCACCTATGAGCATCATTCATTTATTCAACAGGGATGGGAGGCAAGGTGGTAAGGTTTGATCATGGAGCTATAAATGTTAATATGGAAAACCCTTACTCAAATCCAACAAATAAGCTCTGTGCATACTCAAAACAAGTTAACAAACGAAAATGGAACATTGAGGCAGTAGCTAGAGCCATATGTTATGAAAAATGTACTTATTATATCAACTAATATGACAAACCCACAAAGTTCAAAAGAACCCACCTGAACCCCATAACCCAAACTGTCATGTTACAGTGTGATGAAATTCTCAAACCAATGAGAGCAAGTTCTTTAATAAAAAAAAGCTTAAATATTGCACTCGTCCCTGCAAATATGGCCCGTTTAAGTTTTGGTCCCTGTAAAAAAAAAAATTTGTTTTTGGTCCCTGCAAAATTTTTTGTTTTTTAAAATAGTCTCTGACCCCATTTTTGTGATGATTTGCATACGTGGTACATGATGACTTGACCAATTTTGTAGTTTTTGGTCCCTACATATTTTGTTTTTTAAACAAGTCCCTGCAAAAAAAATTCTTTCTGAAAATAGTCCCTGGAGGGACTATTTTAAAAAACAAAAAATTTTGCAGGGACCAAAAACAAATTTTTTTTTACAGGGACCAAAACTTAAACGGGTCATATTTGCAGGGACGAGTGCAATATTTAAGCCTAAAAAAATGAAAATAGAGAAAACTAAGATAACAGTGGGACGGGTTAAACCCCAATAGCTCTTCCATTAGGTAAATTAGCAACTTTAGTAGATGTTTACATTTTCAGCCAGAGAAGAGCCTTTAGCTATTTTATTTTTTTGAGAAAGAAAAGACAATTTTATTAAATAAACCACACCCCAAAGCACAAGAAACACTTTGAGGGTGACTAAAGTTACAAGAATATGAGTATGGTCTAAGGCTGAAAATTGAAGCTATTTTTGGTGATTTCTCTTAGTTAGTAGATGCAGAAGGTTTTCTCGACTCTCCTAGAACGTTGACTTGTGAGCTCGTAAGCTCTCAATATTTGTTTCACCAACCATGATACGTGATAAAATTTGCTTTAAAGGGGTTGATTTGAAATATCCAATCCATCGTAATAGCTATGTTTGTGATATAATTATAAGTCTATCTATCTCAATGCAAATCTTATCTTGAACAAAGATTATCATCCAGTGTTCTTGTTTCATGAAAATTTGTTGATATCAATTGATTTATTCTATCGAACAGACCTAGTTTTGTTGAATGCAATCTGTTGATGACTTCACAAACATATGTCTATGTAAGGGCTTGGGATTTATGCGCAACCAAAAGATAATAATGGAGAGATTCTGATTTAATAACAATTGTGAATTACAATCAAACAATAATGGTGAATCACTTTGCTAAGGATATAGAAATACTAGAAGTAAAGATAGAAGAAGAATTTAAGCACAAATACCTGAGGCCATTACTCTACAATAGAGTACCGAAGAGAGAAAGAGGAAAGACTTCATCAATTTTTTTTCATGTCCCTTTTCTTTAACCAATTTCTTGATTCTGCTTTATACTTGGGATTTATGCAATCAGGTACTGGAATACTGCCATTCTCATGCTTGAAGGCTGGTGCTTTTCATGGACTAACTTATCTACTTAAGGGATCATATATTCAATGTAAAGCATTTCTTACTACGCTTGGAGTATGAATTAATTCTACATGATGTGGACCTATTTTTTACGGTGGACCATTTAAAAAAATGTATACACCAAAAGAAAAAAGGATGTAAATTGTGCTTCTTCACTTAATAAAAAAAATTATAGTTATTTTTTAATTTATTCGTTCTAAAGGTACTTGTCCTTTTTTAATTTATTCCTTTTAAATTATAGTATATCACTTGTAGAAAAGAGACACACTTTGTGACTGAATCTGTTCTGCCCTTGGCCTTTATAGCACTTGCTTGGATCTCTATGCACAACTCTTTACATATTTTCTCACTATTTAGTTTTGGTATTTGTTTCTCGGATTAAGTTATCATTTTTTTCCAGCTATCCTGACTTGGGCACAAAATCTATTTCAATTATTTTTTTGGGTATTTCCATTAACCACTGCACCAACAAAATAATGCCAATGTTCCTTACCTCAAGCAAACCATTTTGTAAATCATTTGATCTCTCAATAAAAAAAGGCTTATTAGAGATCCAATAATAAAAAAAATGTGATTTAATGATCAGCAAAAAGTCACTTCCTTTTTGGTAGATTCATGAGTGCAAGACATTGTGCTTAAATTTCTTCTCAATTACCAATACAAAAAAATGTGATATAATGACTAAAGTTTAGATTAAACTATAAATTTATAATCACGTGTTATTTGAGCATACACTTGGATAATACAACTTAAATTTGGAAACTACAAAATAAAAATGATTTGCAGTAAAAGAAAGAAGGTTTTACAAATATGAAACTGTGAAGTTACAAATATGAAACTGTGAAGTAGTATCAAAACAATCTTTAGATGTAATTAAACCTTTGAAGATGATTATGAAATTACAAACTGTTTGCAGACCTGCTCCATGGTAGGGCGAGAACGCGGGCTTTCTGTTAAGCAAGCAACTGCGATCCTTATCATCGATGCCACCTCTTGAACAATGGTATTTGTGGGATGAGGGAGATGTTGGTCCAATTTATCCATCAGTGGCATAGTATCTAGTGCCAGGTCCATAATACTTTGTGAAGATTGCTGCCACAAAGAAGTTACAACATCTCCAGGGTGCTTGCCAAAAAGTATTTCCAAGGTTAGTACTCCAAAACTATATACATCACATTTCTCATTTACTTCCATTGTGTATGCAAGTTCTGTAGAAGTTTAAAGAGTTATCACGTGAATAATAGGATTCTGTAAAAATAGCATGATATGTAGATTACATAGTTGTGAAATAATTACATTTTACATATAAGTACTAAAAATGAACAACAAATTATTATAACCTTTAATTAATATAAAAGAAAAGGAATTGACCTGGAGCTGCATATCCAAAGGTGCCTGCAAAAGAAGTCATATTGGATGAATTGGGATTTAGGAACTTGGATGTTCCGAAGTCTGAGACATGAGCTACGTAGTCCAAATCCAAAATAACATTCTTGCTGGATATATCTCGATGAACAATAGGAGGGGAACAATCATGATGCATATAGTGTAAAGCATTAGATATATCTTTAATGACATTCACCCTCCTATTCCAATCAAATTCAGCAGCTTGTTCATTGTCCTTCAAAATGTTGTCCATACTACCCTTCTCTAAGAATTCATAAACCAAAAATGAGTGTAGTCGATGTGAACAAAAGCCATATAACTTCACAATGTTGCGATGCCGAATTTCTGTCAAAGCATGGATCTCATTTGTGAAAGCTTTCAGATTAGACATTTCTTCATGGTGTAACGAATGAAGTTTTTTCACGGCTACAACTTGTCCAGTAGGCAACTCTGCTTTGTAGACACTTCCATGTCCTCCAACCCCAATGAGATGCTTGTGGTCAAAATCTTCCGTGGCTTCAATAATATTCTCATACACCATTTTTCCATCAAAGCTCCATATTGTAAATAGATTTTCAGTTTGAAATTCTTCTGCATGATTGTCTTCTTTTGTGCTTGAAGTTTGACAAAAAAGGTATGAGATCCCGAAAACAAAAAATGCCAACAATAGAGTGCCTAGAGTGAGGGGTAAAACTA
>Ga0228711_1011586_pt1 | contig 11141 bp, 3 predicted proteins | sample MedpolnodulmetaG_2_FD_177996 | JGI IMG/M metagenome (GOLD analysis project Ga0228711, IMG submission 177996) | Root nodule microbial communities from Medicago polymorpha collected in Santa Monica, California, United States - brown nodules | ecosystem: Host-associated > Plants > Roots > Nodule...
GCAAGCATTACTAGATGAATTACTATTGATCATTAATCAGTAATCAACAATTTAAAAATGAATCAAACATTAAAATCAAAATTAACTTTTTCAAAAAAGTCAGTTTCCTGACTGCACCGTAGAAGCTCCTTTCTTCTATTTTTACCCTTATTTAAAAAAAACACTAAACTAAAAACATTGAAAAAATACAAAACTAGGAATCTAAGTTGAGATTTATTTGTTGATATGCACTTATATTATTAATCACAAAAATTGGTTCATGAGAACAACTAAAATATGCCATAAATTTTTTGAAGAAGAAAATCTGCCATAAGATAGTTCACATATGTTGATGTTTTAGCCTTTAGAAGCAAGCCAGAGTGAGCTTGACAAAAAAAAAAGAAGCAAACAAACGGTGACCCAATCAACTCCCACCCATGCGCGCATTAACTGCCAATAATTCATTCATGCCAAATTTGGATTCCCACAAGGTATACTTTGACTAGACTTGCTCTTGATGGGGAAAGATTAATCATTAACGCAATATTGTAAGAATCAGAAGTGATATATTAACGTGGGAAAAAGAAGTTTTTGGAGGTTATTTTCCCTTGATTGATCTTCTTTTACCTTTAAATTGTTGCCATTATGGTAAAGCACCTTTCAATTCAGGAAGTCACCATCGAATACAACACGAGTGCTTAATCAACCAAATGTTGACAACAGTCAACAGTTTTACTACTCTACTTTGCCAAACCATGCCGATTGATTGATTTCAAGAAAGTGACGACGATAAAAACCCATTTTAATATTTGCTACTAGTATTATATTAAAATGTAAAAAATAATAATCAGACTGTATGATTTTTTAAAGAAAAATGTTAACTATAGTACTGTTAAAATATTAATTAAGAAAACAAATATATTAAAATGTTTTCTTAAAAGAAAATGTTAACCGGTGTCGTTAAGCAAATATATTAAAAATATCTTAGAACTAGTGTAATCAAACTCTTAAAGTGTAAAAAATATACTACTTCTTGCAAAATTTTCATTTTTGTTGTTTCTTTAACTAGTTAGTCCGACACTTTTTTAAATGTAATGTTTGATTCAGATGTTAATTACTTGATTGTTCTAAAATAATTACTCATGCTGTCACACAATAAGTGATCATTTTTTAAAAAAAAAAATAACTTATCATTTTTAAGCTATGTTTGACAAGACCAATTTTTTTAGCTTAGAATATATATATAGCTTATACTAAAGTTTATAAGTTCAAACAACTAAATTAGAAGTTATACTAGCTTATAGTATTTGGTAACAATTGCATGTCATAACTCATAAGCTTATAGTTTGTTATACTAGCTTATAGGGTATCATTTTTTAACTCAATTTTACCATTTTGTTATGTTAATTGAAAAAATCACATATTAATTAAAAGTATTTTTTATGTCATTTTATATTTATTAATTATTTAATCGTTAATTTTATCAAAGACTACAAGTTCAACATGTTAGTTTATTTGCTATCATCCATATGTAATTAGACAGTTACCTCATATCAATATTTTTCCTAAACACAACCTTAGTTTATAATTAATTTTTATTTGAATAAATCCTTTTTAATATATGTTAACGAGAACACATCAATAGTTAATAAATTGATTTGGTGAAATTGTTATTTGTTTTCTTTATTAATTCTTTGTTTTTGTTACTATATCATAGTTACAAAGTTTTCACCACTTCTAAACAGTAACTAATCTTCGTCGTTTAAGGGGTTTAAATCCTTTGATTATCACTCGGAGCAAACTATTTTTGGTATCATAATTTCTCTATTATATGCATTAAATAAGAAAATGTGACGGTTATTAGGAGGATATGAAATATTGTTTTAACATTTACATTGATGCATCATGGAAGAGCAGGGCTCACTATATAGTTTTTCAAAGTGATATATATATATATATAACTCTTTTGTTGAATAACATACAAAATGAATAACATTTTGTCTAGTGTCTCGTTATTACTTATTACTTTTCAATTCTTAAAAACATGGACCACTTTAGAAGCTCGTTGCGTACACAGTTGGCAGCAATCATATATAATGATAATATATACTATGAGTTATATCATAGATTTGTTCACAAATATGAAAAAGGAACCCTGATACCATGTGTGTACGCTGATAATAATGATACGCCAATTGATTACTAAATTTATAGATCATTCACCAAGTGCTGAAGTGCATATAAATCACTTTCATATGCAGTACACTGAAACTAATAATAAGGAAGAACATATACTATATAGTTTTATTTTAAGACTATGGCAAAAATATTCTTGATTTGTATATTTGATGAGTACTGATGTGGACCAAGAGCCTGAAGAAGAATTGGGAAAATTGGTACTCCTTTTAGACTTTCCTTTTTTATTATGGGATGCAAAGCCAAGACTATATATATATATGCCTAATGCCCTTTATTTTTCTTTTCTTTTTCCGGTACAAGACTAAATATGCCCCTTTACAAAAGGTAATTTTTGACCATACTTGAAAATAAATGTGATCCTTCATTCCTTTTTCAATTTTTTACGTAAGGTATCAACTTTGGGCGAGGGGAGTTTAAAGGGAGGTTGTAGATAAGAATTGACAATATGGATGATGGACTAAAAAAAATATGTATAAACTACTCCCTATCTATAATGCACAGAGAAATTACTTGCTTAATTAATGAATATGAATATAAGTATGAGTGAACACTCATAAATTTGAAGAGCACAAGTGTGGGCACAACTATATAGCTATATCATTTATACTAATTTAAAAACAAAACAAAAATATTTATGCAAATTTGATTTGTCTCCCTAGCAGTGGAGCATGGATACTTCACTGACGAATTTATCTAGAGATAAACTGTTTTTTTAAATGTGAGTACGGGATGAATATTATAATAATCATCACCATCTCTAGAGTACCGAATAAATTAAATCATATAATGGCAATACAAAAATTCACTAATCATTTTTTAAAGAGCTTTAATAATATAGACTGCATAAAAAAAGCTTTATGCATCTATTTTTTAAAGAGGAGTGATATTCATAAATTCATTAATCACATCAAAAATATAGTTAGTTCAATTGAATAAATAGTTTATTCAATTTACGGTAATCTTTTTTTGTTAATTCAGCTACATATGTCAACCATAATATTTAACATAATCTAGATTAATCATATATTCAGTTGGATTAGTCATAATTTTACGTGTGATCAAACATTTTTGTTTTTAAAAATAATAATGGATGGTGAGTGGGAGTATAATGGCAAACTGTGTGTATTGGAAATCATGGCATAAGAAGACAGACTTAGAGTGCATTGTGCCACCACCATTTTTATAACTGTTTCCCGCCTTTTTTCTCTTTTTCAAGATTCCCCATAAACACTTCGCATAAGAATATATATTGAGCAGTTATAGTTGAGTAGTATATAGCTAATAGTTTCACTCACAAATCAATGCATCTTATCAACCAAAAAACAGTAAATGCATATGGGAAAATATTTAATTAATCTGATTTAACAAGCAGAATCTAATAACTGTCAAATTTTATGAAAAGTATACATTATATATGCGTAATACTAAGTGCGATCAATTTTATCAGTAACCCATCAAAGCTCTATCTGTCATTCTAACACGAGAGAATTGCGTTTTCTCATCCACTCAATCTTGAAATGATCAATGATTAAAATTGTACAAGTAAATAAAATAAAGAGACCAAAGTGTCAAACTCTAAGGTTTGAGTCAAATCTTAGACCTAGGGTTCAAACCCTACTATTGTTTTTAAAAAGAAGATAAATATAAATTTCTTTAGTGCAAGAGTATTCTTTCACTCTAAAAAAGAGAGAAAAGAGAGTGTGCAAGTTTTACTTCGTTGATTACGAATTAAGTAGTTAATATGATACATTTACACAAGTATTTATAGACTTGATCTATTACTTGAATAACAAGTAATCTAATTAACTCTCAACAAACTATTTAGTTACAACTAACAACAAACTCTAAGTACTCCTTGAGACTAAGATCTTGTTTACCTTAAACTTAATTGTCTTGAATTAAGCATAAATTTTCTTCATTAATAAAAAACCAGTGCATCATAATTTAGTTCAAACATCATCACCTTGAAAACTTCTATTGCATGGTAAAAGAGAGGTGAGATCTAGACTACATTTGATGAACTGTGGGTAATTTATTTTTCAAACATCAAAATCAACCATATAAGAAAATTTGTAAGCAGTATCAATAACTAACTTTTGTTTTCCTATTTACAATTTTATTTATGTGATTGATTTTAATTGGTTAATGGGTAAATTACCCCTTATTTTTCAAAGATACTTAAGAAAAAAAACTTAAAGAAGTCATTGTATTTAGTCAAAAAGAAGATGCCATTGGCCATCACAAATCACCCAGCAGTTAATTGGCCCACTAAGAGGAAACTTTATGATGTTTGATGCAGATGCACCGTATTAGATCGATCGGTACGGAAGAATAAAAAAAGGGACAGAGAGCATGCCCGAACTACTAATAAGTCAAAAAGAAAAAGAGAAATTAATCCAACACAACGAACTACAAGTTTGATCCTCATTCCTCTAAAAAAAAAAAGTTTGATCCTCATTCTCAAGATAAAACAAATTAAGAACCCACCATTCATCCACTCGTGCTGCAAGATTCATGTTCAATTTGTTCTCACTTGTACGGCTGCCAAATGTTGATGGTTAATGAACTCTCCTATAATCCTTCTCTAATTCAATAATCATTAGAATTTCAATTTGATGCAAACCAACATCACAAAACCCATTTATAAGATAAGAGATGTGTACTTTTTCATGTTTTTATCTTTTTACTATAAAATTTTCAAAGCATGGTCTATTTTGCGAATCGGTTATCCCTTATACTTTATCTGAGTCTTGGTTAAATGTTCTTTTGGTCGTAGAATTTGTAATGAGTATCCACAATTAATACCTTGAATGTATCGAAATTTTAAAATAGTATCTGATTGCGTACTCCGTTAATCAAAATAGTATCTTGCGTTAAAATGTACGTTTAGTTAATACGTCATATCAGTCTTTCAATATACTTACTTATTGTCATATCAATTTTTATAAATATTTATTTATTATCATATCAGTCTTTATAATAAAAAAGTTATTATCAATATTGAGAGACTCTTTTAACATTAAGGATTCTTTTGACTACCATAGTGCACAATCAAAAACTCATTTAAAATTTTGATACATAGGGGATTATCATGACTATTCATTACACATTCATGATAAAATGACTATCTCATGTATTTTAAACCATGTCTCAACCGAAAACTGACTCAAGTCTAGGCATGGCAAGGAGGCAGGGTGGGGACGAGTTTTACATTCCTCGTCCCCATACCCGATTCTCATATACTTACCCGTTACCCTACTCATACCCAACAGGGATGAGAAATTGAACCTTATTCCCATCCCCGACGAGTTCAGGTATCCCCGCCTCATCCCCGTTCCCGCATTGGATAACTATTTTTAATAAAAAATAGAAGTTTTTTTGCAACCCCTAGATAAATATTGTAATGCGTTATTCAGCAATATGTTCACTTTAACATTTGTTAGACCGATTAATTTAGTTGCTCCTTTAAATATCAATGGTAGTTTTTGTAACACGAGAATTATCAAACAAAATAACATGCATATCAACATAAAGTAATTTTCTGCATTCGGTACGGGTTTGAGTATGGGTTCGGGGTGGATACCTATATACCTGTTACCCGTCCCATACTCGTGTTTTGAAATCGAGGAAAACCCAAACTCATACCCAAACCCAATCAAAACGGAAAAAACCCGTCAAATTAGATTTGGTTCGGTCGGGTAACCACAGGTATAGGTTTTGTTGCCATGCCTACTCAAGTCTCAACACTAATTAGTTTCTTCGATCAATATCCTACTAGCCATTTTTTGGTTAAAGTTTTTGCATTTTAAAAAAACTTATTATTTAATTAGCTAAAATCTTCATTGCATTATAATATACTTTTTTAGTCAACACAATGTTATTCATATAATTCATATAGTTGATTAGATATGTATCTTTTATATTTTTATATTAATTTATTTTAAGATAAATTGAAATGTTAAACAATTTTGCCCAGAGGATACCAGTACCCAATCCAATTCTAAGGTATTTAAGAATTTATCTTTGTTAATAAAAAAATATTTGAAAATTGAAATAGACTAAAATAATAATTATTTTTTAGCGAAAAGAAAATATAGTAAATAAAAAGAAAAATACAATCAACTCAGTGTCGTATACCTAACACAGTAATTAAGATTAAACAAAAGTGTAATAACAATCTTTAAAGGATGATACAACTATGTCCAACCCTAAAGGGTTTGTTTAATCTTATGTAGTAATATATAGTAGTTATTTTTAAGATTTAATTCTATACAATCATCATCGGTGTAAAGAGTTTTTATGTACCTTTTTTTAAAAGAGTACAGAGGGTACTTAAACCCAATTCAAAAACGTCAGAAAAGAAAAGGACAGTAAATTGCGAAAACAAACTTAACCCTCTAGAGCTGCAAGACAAACCTTACTAAAGTGTGTGTGAGTGATGTAGCGAGAGAGAATCTAACAAATGGAACAAGAGTTTTTACATTTAAGCATAATTCCTAGATCATATAAAATGTTTGACTTTTACCATATCACTTTTAGAGTAATTTTGTTCAATAACGATTATTAGACAGCTCAAAATTTTATAATATTACTCAACATCTTATTTTCTCTTTATTTCTCTATTGGCTTAAGTATGTATTTCATCTTTGTAATTAGACGTCGTTTAAAAATTGGTCTCTGTAATCGTTAATCCTTGCAAAGTTTAATCATTTAAAATTTCATCCCTTGACCCAGTTAATGACTGCCACGTCATTAATTTGATGACGTGGCTTTGCTAATTGGCCAACCCACACGTAAAATGACAGTATTGCCCCTATCTTCATCTTCTTCTCATTCCCTCTTCTTCTTCTTACTGGAAAAAACAACATTCATTCCCAAATTGAAAAAAAAAAACATTGATTCACCTGAAAATCCATCAAGACCTTCTTCTTCCGTTCCAATTTCTTCTTCATTCACTTAATTACTGCCACTTATGTTCCTTTCTTTTCTTTTCTTTCTTCATCAACAATAACACCAGTTTTTGTTCTTCTTCATCTCCACCCTCATGTTCTTCTTCATCAACAACAACAATCCTTCTTTATCAAATCAGAAACAATTGTGAAACCAAATCAGAAACAACAACAAATTCGAAACAAACAAGCAACATATTTTTCTTTCTTTTTCTGTGAGTAAAAACTCGTCGCTTTGGAACAAGTGGTGCCACTGGTTGCAAACTCAGAGTAAAACTCGGTGTCACTACTGCCGTCTTCATCGCCGCTTCCGGTGAGGCTATCGTTGTCGGCCATCAGTCTTCAGTTTCGTCTTCAGTCACGGTTGTCGTTGAAATCGCCGCATCTCCGTAAGCCTCAGTACAAAAATCCAGCTGACAAAGATAACTGATGAAAAGAATGAAATTTTAGCATGTGGGTTGTTGAATTTCACATTTGCATCGCAAGTTTCACATTAAAGAACACAAAATTTGAAGCTTCAGATTCCTGCAATAACATTTGCATCGCTGAGTTTCACATCAGAATCGTAAGTTTAACATTAAATTATGAGTTTGATTTCGATTTTGAGATTGGGGTTAGTGTTGTTCGATTTTGTTTAAAATTGTGGATTGTTCGATTTTGATGTTTAATTCTGAGGTTGGGTTGTTATTCAGATCAGGGGAAAAAATTTAGTGGAAAAAAAATATGGATTTGTGTTTGTTGTTGATTATAATGTTCAATGGGAGAGATGAAGGATTGATGTTGATGATGAAGATTGTTGGATTGTGGTAGAGATGAAGATGTAAGGAGAAGGATGATGAGGGTATTTTTGTCCATTCACATGCCATTTTGCTAATTTGATGACGTGGCAGTATTAACTGGGTCAAGGGACGAAATTTTAAATGATTAAACTTTGCGAGGCTAATTTGCAAGAATTAGTGATTACAGGGACCAATTTTTAAATGACGCCTAATTGCAAGGATGAAATACATACTTAAGTCTTCTCTTTTTCTATCACATAACTAAAAATTTGTCAAAAAAAAAAATCACATAACTGAATTATGACATTTATCACATCACTCTCTTGTTTTATCTTTGCTTCAAGGGGTATAATACATCCACATATAGTGTACAATTTTTTTTCAATATTTTTACAACTTTTACTTTTTTTAGGTGCAAGTTATATACAATAAATAAGAGCCAACAATGCAACGAATTTGTAATATACCAAGCTCCATATTATTAAAATATTGAATTCAGCCGATATCATTGTTATGTATTTCGATCGGTTAGCTGTTGTAATTGTTGTAACAACTAGACTCTAACCCGTTCGCACGGGTATCGCACAGATTTTGAAGAATATAAATATCATATTAATTATACATTCAATACTATGTTATGAAACGACTGCAAAAAGGATAAAAAAATGCAAAAGATACATCAATTTAAGCTATTAACTTTGTTTTCTTACCAAATAATATTACCAGTTGTGTTCTTGAATTTCTTCTTTGTTAATAATGAAAAGAAATTGCAATCAGAAAAGGAACCGCTAGGGTATTTGTGACTTTAAGAAAAATATTTTAGTACTTAATATCAATTTTGGAAGCAAAAATATATCAATCAAAATGGAAGTGGCTTAGTGCTGAAAATTGTAAAGTGTAGTCATATGGAACCCGGTTTGATTCCTTGCAAAACCTTTTTATCATAAAATTTATTCAGTCCCACCAAAAAGGACGGGATTAGGGTTAGGTCAGACTGTCTAACATTTATATATATAAAGATAAAGATATTATTACATCGATATTTCACATATAAATAAATGTATAATATTGTATATAATATATATGAAAACTGTCCAGTAGTTTAATCAAGCAAGACATTATATATATATATATATGTATATCAACTGCTAGTAAGTATACAAGTAAGCCTTTACTAACAAAGACATGACTCTAACGAAGGGGAGTGGGGTGAAAACAAAAAATAAAAAAATATATGTGAAATGCCAAATATTGTAATGTCAGTGGTGTGGTTTGATCTATATAATATTTTTGATTCTTCTCTTGCTGGCTCGACCCTACCTCTAATGGGTTACTGCTGTTGCCACCGTGGCAGAACCAATATTTGCAGGCACAACTAAACCACCACCACTTCCACCACCATTTCTAACACGTGAACAATCATCGTATAGAAACTTGTGAACAATCCTAAGACTCTTTGCCAAAACACAATCCTCCCATGTTTTCTCCTTAAGCACCACCTCCGTAGCATCAAGACGGTGCATGTTCCTCTTCCACATACCATAAAGCCTATGAATCTTTTGAACTTGTCTATTTGCAAGCTTAATATTATTTATCTTAAGAGCATCAATAGCAACTTCTAGAAGCTTCTTCATGGTTCTTTCATCAACTTTTCCTTCTAACTCAGCTCTAAAAAATTGGTCAAATTCAGGTACACCAATGGCTCTTCGTATCCCTCTTGTATAATCATGATTTTCTTTGTTAAATATTTCACGAACTTCGTCAACTTGACCTGCTTCAATCATCCGATCCACACGTGTGGATAAAGATGATTGAAGCACTTGACGTGAAACATCAACCCAAAGAAAACAACATTCATACCTTGTATGAAACTCATGATGATGATTAACCAAAGCTTCAATGTACGAATTTGATCCACCTGCTATAATAGGTAAACCATCTCTAGCGACGATGGAGCTAGTAGCCATCGTTGCCTGTTCACAAAACTCCTTGGATGTGAAATCTGAATTAGGATCAACAGTTCCAAGTAAATGATGGTGGACCCCACGACACTCTTCTTCTGTGACTTTGTTTGTTGTAATGTCAAGTCCTTTGAAGACTTGCATTTTGTCGGAGTTGATAATCTCTGCCGGTGGAAAATGTGTTGCTAAATCTATTGCCAACTTGGATTTCCCGGTTCCGGTGGCACCCATGATTACAAGTACTTTCTCCTTGTTACGATGTTGTTGAAACAATGAATTGTTATCCATTAGTGGAGGTTGGAAACTCACTAGGGGCTTGCAAGCAACAGCACCCGACACTGAAAATATATTCATCATTTTTTTTTTCTTCCTCTTGTTTTTCTTCTTAATTATCAAATTTGAGGAAGAAAGCGTAACCTGCCAAGAAAGTTGACCAGACATTTTTAATTTACTCGTGTTATGAATAACATTAGCAAAACCAGCTCATAAGCATATTAGTTTATTAAATCCAACTACAAATAGAATCTAACAAGGGGGAGAAAAGAATAATGGATCTAAAAAAATAAATGAACTTAATCTATATATCTGCAAGCAAAGCAATGCCTTGTATATGGTATGAAAAAGGAGACATTAATATATACAAAGAGTTTTCCTTAAGTGATTATATAGACAAGACAACCAGCACAAAACATGCATGTCTTGTAATTAACCTATAATTAACGTTTTATCCATGTTAAAGGAAAAGCAAACTGACAAGAAATAAAATTACTTAATTTTACAAGCAATTTAATTAATTATATACCCTACTAGTACTAGTATTTATATTCTGGGTCACATAATTCCAGGGAATACCGTACCTTTAATGTCAGAAACTATAAACACGGCGAGCTGAAGAATATTTGGTAAGTAGAAAATATTGTTGGTTATGTATTTTTTTTGACACTCTTGAAGGATATATCAGTTGATAAGGACAATGCATAAATGTAAGGTTCGGGGTTCAAACTTTGGCCACCACAAAAAAAATGTGATGATTTTAGTGTTGAATATATTAATATATATGATTTGATTGATTATGAAGTTCGGTAGCTCAAAAATGTGAGCAAAAGAAAAATAGGTAGAAAGAAAGGAAGAAGATTTGAAAAGGAAAGAAACCCGCTCAGGGAGACGAAGGAATTGTAAGTACTGATGCTTGTGGTAAGACACTTATAAGTCATAGCATATTGCTGCTATTTATAACGAAGAGGTTATATGGCCCACCATATATCTTTTAAAAG
>Ga0228711_1011589_pt1 | contig 11138 bp, 14 predicted proteins | sample MedpolnodulmetaG_2_FD_177996 | JGI IMG/M metagenome (GOLD analysis project Ga0228711, IMG submission 177996) | Root nodule microbial communities from Medicago polymorpha collected in Santa Monica, California, United States - brown nodules | ecosystem: Host-associated > Plants > Roots > Nodule...
GAGATTAGGGAAAAGGCTAATTTCTTGTAACCTCTTGTAACATCTTCTCATAGTGGATTGGAGAGCTGCTCTCTCCCCCAGAGTAGGTCATATTGGACCGAACTGGGTTACCATCTCGTGTGTGTTTTGTTTATTTCCTTTAAGCTTGCTTATCTTTATGCTTGGTTTGTGTTTTTGTCATTGTATTGAGCTCTTAGTGTGTGTTATTGCTTGAAGACACTTAGACCTAGGATTACCACTATCTTTTGCTCCACACATCTTTGTTTTATTTCATTGGTGTGATTCGATTAAGGTTGATTTCGCAACACTAAAGATGATGAATAATGAATTAGGCGCTCTTGTAGGGGATGGTATAATGCAAAGACACGGAGCAAAATTACGGCACAACTTTGACGAATATATCAGAAGCTCATGGGGTAAGGCGCTGGAAATTCTAAAGTTGGACAACAATCTGATAGTGCATCCTAATATGGTAGGGAAGGCAATGAAGAAGCACTCAAATCTTTCAACAAATTGTTTAAGGAAATATGCAAGGCTCAATCCTGATGGTTTGTCATGGACGAAACGTTAAAGGAAGAAATAATAGCTTACCTTGGGGAAAACTTGTTGCCAGCTTATGAAAACTTCATTAAGAGGTTCCATAGTGTTCTAGAACTTGAAGTTGAAAAGCCCGCTGATAGATACATTGAGTATGAAATGAAAGATATTGAAGCAATACTCAACAATATTTTTAAGATATACCGTCCATCAAGTCATGGCCGAAAGCGAGATTAAAGCGTCATGCTTTTGTGTGTATGTATTTATTTATTTACTGTGTAATTGAAATACAAAGCTGCTTTGATGTATTCACTACTATAGGAAATAAAACTATATGTGGTTTTCAACACAGGATGTGATACTTTTTAAGACGGTTTTTTCAACCGGTAAAATGTTTGATTTGGGTTGAGATCAATATCTAACTTATACTTTATAGAGAAATGCTAGCAACACACCTTCTAACACACACTTTTCAACACACTCTCTTTGATTGGTTGAAATTCACATGAGACCCACCAAATTTATATGGGACCCACATGATTTGGTGGGACTCATGTGAATTTTAACCAATCAAAGAGAGTGTGTTGAAAAGTGTGTGTTAGAAGGTGTGTTGCTAGCATTTCTCTTATTTATATTCACAAACGACTTGTGTCACGTAGGTTTGCTACAACTTGTTTTTTTGAAAGGTTTGCTCCAACCTATTAATCAGTGCGTGTTGAGGAAGAGGGAGAAGTTAGAGGAAACAAAAAACAAAATTAGATTCGTACCCCCAATTTATTTATTTTTAACTTAAAAATTAAGGGTATTTTATCCAACTCAAAAGAGGGCATCTTCCTAATACAATTATAGTATTCATAAAAATTAGATTGATTTAAGAGGTTTTTAACATTCAAGATACCTATCAAAGTGTGGAAAATATAGGAGACAGGGGTATTTAGTGGCTCGCCAAGCTTTACTACGAGATTATGAGATCAAAGAAAATTTAGGATGAGTGGAGAAGCACTTTAGTGCCAATCTTTAAAAACAAGGGGGAAAGAGTGATTGAACATAAACTAAGAAAAAAGACTCAAATTAGTGAAAAACAATTTGGTTTTTTGTCTAGGAGGTCGACAATGGAAGCAATATACTTATTACCACGTGTGATGGAATGGTACCGAACAAATCAAAAGTACTTGCACTTGGTTTTTATATTGATTTGGAGAAGGTGTACGATAGAGTGCCTAGAGAGATTTTGTGGAAAGACCTAGAGAAGAAAGGTGTTAGGGTGGTCTATATTCGAGTTATATCAAGGATATGTATGAGGGGGTCTCGACTAATGCAAGGATACCAAGAGGAGACACCGAATATTTTCCTTTAACAATAGGATTGCACCAACGTTCAACACTACGCCCTTATCTTTTCACCGTAGTTTTGGATGTACTTACGAAACAAATCCAAGAATGAGCACCAAGATGAAAGTTGGAGATCATATCATAACACAAGTTGGAGATCATATCATAACACAAGTTACACAGTTTCAATATCTCAGGTCTATTGTACAAAATGACGGATGATCAATATCATATCATAACTTCGAGTTTACAAGATTTGTATGATCAACTCATCATCAATATTAGAAATAATAATATAGATGATAGTCTTCACTTTGATGATGTCGTCGGTGCAATTCTTGAAGAAGAATCTGGATGTAAAAATAAGGAAGAACGGTCGAAGAGTTCAAAGAAATTAAGCATAGGCTCTGACAATGACGAGAGGCAGATAAACGGAACGTGACCCCAATGGAAGTCAATATCTTGGTAGGTCAAAATCTTGAAGAAAAATGAATCTCAAATGCTATAATTATGGCATGAGAGGTCACTTAAAAGTATGAGTGTTGGAATAATTAGAAAAATGGAGAGAAGACTTTTGAAGCTTCGACATCTGAAGGATGTGTTGCAAGTACCTCAGATGATAATGAAATCAATTATATCGAAGCAATAACTAGTTGTAAAGGTGGGAGACAACCCAACGATGTATGGACAATAGATTCAGGTGTGACATGGAACATGACTCCATACTGGGATTGGTTTTACTCTTATGAGCCTATCTCAGAAGGATCAGTGTACATAGGAAATGACCATGCCTTAGAAATTCTTGTATTCAGTACTATAAGAGTGAAGATGCATGATGGTATTATTCGAAAAATATACAAGGAGTACGTCATATGTAAAGGGGTTGAAGAAGAATTAATCGTGTGTTGGATAATTGGATGATAATGGATGCAAGATCCACACTAAAAGTGGCATCTTGAAAGTAGTTAAAGCGATTTTAAGGTGATGAAAGCATAAAATATCACAAGTAATTTATATATGCTTCAGGGAGATAGATTGCAAGAGAATGATGCATTAGTTGTAGCAGCAGGCCTAGAAGAAACAATGATGATGTGACACATTTGTGATAATGAAAGCATAAAATATCACAAGTAATCTATAATTTTAACCTAGTGTTTACTTTAATCAATGTAGTTGGGGGTTTGCAAACAACAAGACGTTATTCATGAAAGACAAATATATAATGTTGTGGAAGCCTTTGGATTAGAAGAAATAGCTAGTGGGCATGGTTTGAATAATGAAATTAGTCTCAAATGAGATGCTAATACTCGTTGGAGTTCTCATTTTGCAACTTTGACTAATTTGATATTAATGCATCATTCTATAATTGATTTTGAAATTTTGAAGTGAATTCAGCTTTGCTAAGAGAACATAAAGGTGAAGCAAATGGTTCCATACTCTTGATGAATACTTTTGATTATGCACTAACATTGCACTTCATGAAAGAATGTCTTAGGTTTCAAATGAATTGTCACAAACATTGCAAAGGAAATATCAAACTATCGCCAATGCTTTGCACTTGGTACATCATAAAGCAGGTGGTTACAAACTATAAGAGATGATGGATGGTAATCTTTATTGCATGAGGTGAGTTTATTTTGCAATATGCAGATGAAGCAAACCCCACAAATCTCCATTCCATTGTATGCATATCAGGGTCCTCTGAATTTGGATGAGCATAGATACTTTCATGTTGTGATTAAAAATTGCTTAACAGACAGCTGAACTTTAAGAGTACCTGCTAGAAATCCACAATAATTTACTGTAGTACTTTGTGAAGATATTTTAGCATGACTTTTGACTTTAAGAACTACTATATTCAAATGTTCACACTAGTCCTTCTTTTTGAATATTATAAAACTTACAAACTTTCATATAAAAACCATTATTCAATCCTTAAATGACAACTGTCCAAGTCTTGTTTGCAATTGAAAGACAACATATCTTGTCAACAACAAATTGTGACCTGTGATGACCACAAATTGAAATATAATTTTCATTCACTTTATTATGATTTTCTTTCTCCCTCAAACCCCTCTCCGACTCTAGGAAAACATATTGGTCTTTGAATCCAAATACAAATTTACACCCCACCCTTTAGAAATTAAGTACTATGCCTATAAGAATTTCCAATAGACTAATACAGAAAAATCAATGGAGAATATTAGGACTTTTTTCAAGTATCATTGGATTCATTTCTTATGCAAGCAGCTCTTCTTTCAGTCATCTTTTTGGAAAGTGGAACTTAATCAAAATCATTATTTACACAGAGGTAAGTTTCAGTATCAGTAGCATGATGTTATTTTTGAAAAATTGGAAACTTTCAAGGAAATTCTTGCTGACAGCTCATTTGGGTGTTCTTGTTATGTTGCTCACATCTTTGTACTCTTTTGTATCTGATAAAGATTTGAAGGGAAAACCAGACCTGTTGAGTATGATTTCTTGTGCTTCCTTTGCTTTATTAATGTCTTTTTGCTTATCAAGACAGATTGATCTTGGTTTTGAATCTGATCTCCTCAATTTCTTCCTTGGAATTTTAACTGTTCAATTGATGAAGATCAATTTGATGCTATCTATTCTTGCTGCAATATTTTATTATTCTATTATGATTCTTCGTTCAAAAATTGATTCTGGGAACGAAATTGGAACTTGAGAATGGAATCTGATGATATAGGCATAGCTATAGAAATTGATGCTGCAGATAGCAACATAAGTGAATTCCAACAATGATGATGGGTATAATTGGAAAAGGTATAAAGAGAAAGTAACAAAAGGAATTGAAAATCAAAGAAGCAATTATAAATGTACGTGGCCTAATTGTGTTGTGAAGAAAAAAGTTGAGAAAACAATAGATGAAAAAATTATTGAGACACTATACAAAGGTACACATAATCATTGTAAGACAACGTCTTCAATGAAGAGGAACTCATCATCTGAATATCTTTATTCACTTTTACCTTCAGAGACAATTGGTTCCATTGACTTGCAAGATCAATCATTTGGACGTGAACAATTGGATTCTGATGAAGAACCTGCAAAGTCTTGAGTATCAATATAAAATATTTTGATATTGAAGTTGACAATAGATGAATTGTTTTAAGGAAGTTGTATTTTACCCAGTGTCTTTTTTTTGTACGGGACTACCACCGAACTTAATGCAATGATTTATTTAACATTGATTCATATTTTATGTACTAGTGGAATTTTACTAATACAAGTGAATAGATTACAAAGACTTCCAAATGGATTTCATATTCTTTGTACTATATACAAATCAAGTTGGAAACTCTTGACTTCAATCAAATTTACAATTCCTATGAAAATGGAACTTGGGTACAACTTCCAATTCTAAGTACTTAGCAATATATTTGTAGGTTGCTTCACTTGGATGCACACTGTCCCAAAATACATATTTTGAATCGTCATCACACACAGGTGTGAGTTCATTACACACTGCCAGTTCCACAACACCCTTTGTTTGTTTCCTTGAAACCTTTTTTTTTTTTTTAGCAGTCGTTTCCTTGAAACCTGTATAATAAAAAGTCTAGAATACAAAATAAGTACTTGGGTTGTTCACTTGGAATGAGCAAAATTTGATTGGAGAAGAGCAATTTTCTTGATATTAGTCCATCCCATTACAAAAAGCCCATAAACCAAAGTCAACCCACGTAACTATTTCCAAAAATTTCGGTTCCGCTTTCTCATTATCTCATAATTTAAGCGCTCTCTTCTCACTCCATTTTCACCATGGGCATAAAACTAGGTCAACAACCACCGCCTCTTGTTATTTTGTTACCGCTGAGTCAGCTTCCGGTGACGCAGTTACCATGAGTGTTGATTCATCCTCTTCCTCTGGTCATGCCGTAGCTGTTTCCGGCGATTCAAATTCCGTTAGAACTCGTATCAAATCGTGTCCGTCACACGCACGACATGACACTGGAACACGATTATGTTAAATTATATCATTTTTTAAAATTATTATGGTTGTTGACTTGCCCGTGTCGTGTCCGGCCATGTTTGAGTTTGTGATTCGTAGATTAGACATGTTGATACCAAATTCAAGAATATTGTTTTCATAAGTATTAATGACCAGAATAGTTTAATCACTATAATGTCCCACTCCTACTTTCAAGTGAACTCTTAGAATTTGTTGTATTTTTTTATTACAAAACTCTTGTAATTTCATCTTAAGGACATTTGGTATCAAAATTAAATGCGTAAACTCTTGAATATTCAAACATAATTGGATTCACCTGCTATGATGAATCCATAATTTGAGTACATAACTAAGGGTTACTTTAATTGTTAAATTCATTAGATTGTAACGGTTAAATAAGAATTAAAAGAACCTAGAATGCAGCAACCTCAAACAAATTTCTGTGTAATTCTGTTTCAATAGAAGTCTCTTGCAGTTGTGCTTGAGCATAGGAAGTCTCTTGATTGTGTTCTTGAGCATAGGAAATCTCTTGCAGTTGTGCTTGAGTAATTTGAAGTCTCTTGCTAGTTGTAGCGGTGAGCAGTTGTAATAAGATATTACATTTTAGTGAACTCTCCTTGGAAATGCAAGGGGGACAGGACTACTCCCGGTTTGTGGAAGGAACCTGTATAATTGCTTTGTGTCCTTCTTCTCTCTCTCTGTTTTTATCCGCTGCATTTAGATTCTGATTATCACATCAGAAGCTTAAATCTATCTGCTTTTAGCCCAAGTTCATCTACTATAATCATCAACAATGATTAATCCATATTTACTTCCATATAAAGATGCAGTGTTAACTGGTCCAAATAAATCAATATGGAGTAATTCTAAGGGTCTGGAGGTTGAGACAACGTCTTTTGTTTTAAAAGATGATTTAACAATCTTCCCTTTCTAGCATGAACCACGGAGTGCATCTGAATGATTTTCAATGTTTGGTAAGCCTCTGACCTGTTGTAACTTACTAAACTTAGAGATTAATCTCCCAACCTTCTGCGCCACACCCATTTCTTTTCATTATTGTTAGAAGGCAAACTACATTCTGATCAACCAGTTCAGAGAAGTTAATTTTATAGACATTATATATCCTCTTTCCCTTAAATACTATGGAGTTGTCATTTTTGTTGACTACTGTGGAGTTGGTTTTATCAAACCTCACATCATAACCATTATCACAAAACTGACTAATACTAAGCAGGTTATGTCTAAGACCATCTGCCAACGACACATTATTAATAGAGATAGAAGAGTTACCAATAGTTCTTGTACCAATAATCTTGCCAGCTTGGTTGCCTCCAAATTTCAAATTTCCTCCCTCTTTCATTGTCAGGGTAAGGAATATATACTTCTCTCCTGTCATGTGTCTTGAGCAACCGCTGTCTAGGTACCATGATCTTTGCCTTTCCTTTGCTCTTAGGCATATCTCATTTTCATCTTTAGAGTCTGATTCTGGTTCAGCTTCTGAAGTTACTATAGCTACTAACCCCGTAACTACATTTTCTTCATTTCCAACTTCTTCCTTATCAGACCCAGAATCACTGTCTAAATCTTCCCAGGTGGCCATTAAACTCTGCTTATTCTGCTTCCTGGACTTGCTTGATTAGAAATTTGGTTTCTTGGACTTCTCCTTTGATTTTTCCTTCTGAAGATCAAGTCAGTCAGCAATGAAGTGTCCATGCTTCTTACAGTTGAAGCAACCCTTCTTATCTTCCTTCTTGGAGCCTTTGTAACTACCTCTTATTCTAAAAAACTTCTTGTTCATCCTAGCCAGATACTTAAGCTTGTTGGAAAACATAGCCATCTTCTCAGCAGGATCTTTATCAGAATCTCCATCAGGGGATTCTTCTTCAGACTCAATGACTTTGAGAGCTTTTGAAGACTTTCCTTTAGATGGCAGAGCAATAGATTTAGTCTTCTCAACATAATCATGTTCATTAAGACTAATCTCATGAACTTTGAGAGAGCTCACAAGATCTTCAACACTTAGAGTGTTTAAATCCTTAGCTTCCTCAATAGCAGTAACTTTAGGACTCCATCTAGCAGGTAAGCTTCTTAGAATCTTGCTCACATATGATCAGAAGCTACATAACTTTTCTTCAATATTTGAAGTCCAGAGACTAGAGTCTGAAATATTGAGTACATTTCCTCAATACTTTCATCATCCTTCATCTTGAACAACTCATAGTGATGAACAAGCATGGTAGCCTTTGTCTCTCTAACCATTTTACTACCTTCATAGTTTGCACAAAGTGAAGCATACATTTCCTTTGTAGTAGATTTGTCACTCATCTTCATATACTTTGTGTAAGGTATAGAAGCAACAAGTATTCCTCTGATCTTATGATATTTCTTATAAAGCTTCTTCTGAGCAGGAGTATGCTTATTTCTATCAATAGCAGCTCCTTCTTCATCAAGGGCCAAGTCACCAACACCATCGTCAAGAATATCCCACAGTTCATCATCTAATCTCATGATGTGACTGTACATTTTGGTTCTCCACCAGGAAAATTCTCCAGGATTTCTATTAAACCTTGGAACTTTGCTGGAGTGAGATTTCTTATCCTCGGAGGTACCGTAGTCATAATGAACAACATTGTTATTCTGACCAGAGCTTGAGCTATCAACAGATGCCCAGTTTTTCTCATATCTTTATCTGTTACACTGTTAAGTGTTAAGACAATAGACAAAGGCTCAAGATACCAATTGAAGGTGTGAAAAACACAAGAAAGGGGGTTGAATTGTGCTTACTTTTTCTTCTCCTAAAACTGAAATCACTGTTCAGAACTTGATAGAGTTCAGCTTCTGAAGTAGTGTTCAGAGTCTAGTTGCAGCGGATAAATAAAGAGAGAGAGAGAGAGAGAGAGAGAGAGAGAGAAAGAAGAAAGACACAAAGCAATTTATAGTGGTTCCTTCCACAATCCGGAAGTAGTCCACTCCTCCTTGCACTTCCAAGGAGAGTTCAATAAAATCAATATCTGATTACAATTGCTCAAGCACTAAAGCAAGAGACTTTAAACTAACTCAAGCACAAAAGCAAGAGATTTCCTATGCTCAAGCACAACTGCAAGAGACTTTCTATGCTCAAGTACAAAAGCAAGAGACTTATATTCAAACAGAATTACAAAGACAATTGTTTGAGGTTGAACACTTGATATACAATCAGTGGTGTTCACAATACAAATCAGACACAGACTCTTAAGACTCTAGAATTTATAAGATATGAAAGATGTTAAACAATTTCTAAATGAACTTTGATGTGAAACAATTTCAGCAGAGTTTTGGCACTTGTAAAATTATTGCGAGTCTCTTACAATGTTCAAGTCTTCACTCTTTTATATAGAGGTGTGAGAGGAACGTTATAGATTGCCAGCACATCAAAATGAGTCTTTGTTGGAACTTGATCAAATCACCAATGATATGTTGCTTGATTTGGTTATTGTCCTATGAAGGAACAATTTCAAAACCATTCTAAGAATAGAGAGACACCAACATTGATCTAGATGTTATGTTGTACTATTGAAGACATGAAGAGTGGAGTAGTGTAGTAGTGGTTGTACAATTGTACTATTTTCCTTTTCATGCGCTCTTTAGTGGATAAGCATCTAATGCCTTCAAATTCCATTGAATTAGCCGCTGATCCATGCTTCCATTCCTTCTGCAATCATAGGCATGAGAATAACAACTTTTAACAAACTCCAAAGCTTCCAGTCTTTCAGCTTCTGATGATGTCATCTTCTGGTAACAGCTTCTGATGAGCTGTTTTAATGTCTTCAGATGTTATCTTCTTCCAACTATATCTTGTAACACAAGCTCCCTTTTTGTAGATTCCATTGCTCTCATTTGTTCTTCCATAACCTATGCTTGATATAAAGACACTTAAATTTTTTGTTTATGGTCCTGCACACTTGAATAAATATTATCATATCCAATTGACATTTTTTAACACCTTGTTATCATCAAAACTCAAAGGGTAATGTTAAACATATTTTTTTCCAATAGAGAGCGCCTTGGTGACCTCATTCTGGGTGACCACCGTCCGCAGCTAGGAGATCCGACGCTGATTGAGCGCCTAAGAGATCTGGGACGGGACCTGGATTAGTGGGGGCTCCTTCCCCTTCTATTATGTGGTGGGGAAGGAGTGTCGTGGAGACGGATCAGATGTCTTTTCGACTGCTCAAGTTCAGCAATGTGTAACACCCCGTTTTCCCAACAATGTAAATAATACATATAATCAGATCATTCAACATGAAACGGAATGTCACACTACATTAAAATATAAATAGAGAAAAATTACTATTTATTAAAACAACTTTCTAAAAATTCAATTACATCGCAGCGGAAAATTAATTCATTATTCAACAACATTGGCACTACGGCCTCAACGTGAACAACTTTAATGAAATTCTAATTCAAATAGTTTCAACAACATAGTTCATGAATAATATGTAACAAATGGAAAACAATGCAAATATTCCCATCTCGTTACGTATCAGAGCGACCCTAAGACGACGCATGAGAGAGTCAATTCACAACAGCAGCTAATTCTGGTTATCTGCACGTTAACCATGTAGAGGCAACATTCAAACAGAAGAGGTGAGATTCACATTCAATAATAATAGATATACAATTCATCAACGGAATTTAACAACATAAACAACAAGAACTACACAACAGTAATACTTCACATAATTCTTCAATTATTTCTGCTTGACATTAAAACATCGACAACAACTCAACAACTCAACGACGACAACGACTACGCGACAATGCAATGACACAACAACAACTTGACTATGCAGTATGCATGTGGTACCAATAAACGTGTTAGAGCATAGGCTCTCAAATCAACGTGTAGAGCATAGGCACTCAAATCAACGTGGTATGAATGATTAAACATTCAACAGGGCATAAGCAACCAACTTTATATGAGTATGCATGGATTCAACAACAACGTACAACTTCAACGACATTGACGACAACAACGACAATGACAACAACAACAACGACTTGCATAAATAATAAGGCGTTAACACGACTTAATGCAACAACGACAACAACTTCAACGTAATCATCACTTAGCAACATATTCAACAACAATATATAAATATATCCACATAAGGTTATATATATAAATCATCCATCAACGATATTTTCACAATTAATAACATTATTCTTTGCAAATAAACAATGATTTCATTCACACACTTATAATTACGAAACTCAAGCATTCATACCTTAATTAAACTCCTAATACTCAA
>Ga0228711_1011595_pt1 | contig 11134 bp, 3 predicted proteins | sample MedpolnodulmetaG_2_FD_177996 | JGI IMG/M metagenome (GOLD analysis project Ga0228711, IMG submission 177996) | Root nodule microbial communities from Medicago polymorpha collected in Santa Monica, California, United States - brown nodules | ecosystem: Host-associated > Plants > Roots > Nodule...
AATTTTCCTGAAATTTATTTTAAAAGAAAATGATATTTAAATGTCAGCCAAGTGCCAATCCGTGTCTAGTGCATGTCCATGCAAATAAAAAATAGTTCTAATAGAATTCCCATCGAAGAGTGTATGACACAAGTCTAATGAGTGTCATACAGATGTTGTTGGAAACTTGTTTGACACTCTGACTCTGATATCTCAAGAAATAGACATACATGTCTGTGCCTCATGGAACTGGTTATTGATGGGAACCAAGATAAGTTCCATAGGCATGCCGATTCTGCCAGACGTGTCTTTCATTTCTTTGTTAAGTTTTTAGGTTTTTTGTCTTTTGCTTCTGTGGTGTTGCATGACAAACTTATTTCCCATTTTTCTTGTGTTTAATATGATCTGACTGAAACTTCTGCAATTTTCAGTGCGAGAGATGTAAACGAAGTTGCTCAATGTATCAAAGATCTGAACTCTCCAAACTTTCATCCCTCTATGGTTTCTCTCTGGGTCACAGACTCATTTGAGAGAAAGGACGCTGAAAGAGATCTTTTGGCCAAACTGCTTGTCAAACTTGGGAAATCTCAGGATGGCCTCTTGAGTCCAACTCAGCTTATCGAAGGGTAAGATTTATTTCACGATATAGTGACTAGTAGGAAGAGTACTTTGAGTTTAATGGTGATGTACTGTCGCTGCATATTAGTTTTACACTGACATCCAATGAAATTCATTTTTACCGCCACATAAGCCCACTTTCGATGTCTGTAAAACTAACTAGTTCACACTGATGGTGAATGCTGCCTTTTCTCATACTTGTCTTGTAAAAACACTCTTCATGTTATGTTTTTTCATATTATATTGGCCAGGTTCGAGACAGTTCTCAATACATTGGAGGATGCTGTTAATGATGCCCCCAAGGCACCGGAGTTTCTTGGCCGTATTTTTGCAGAACTTATAACTGAGAGTTTAGTCGGTTTGAACGAGATTGGGCAGTTAGTACATGATGGTGGAGAGGAGCCAGGCAGTCTCCTAGAATTTGGACTTGCAGCTGATGTTCTTGGAAGCACGTTGGAGGCAATAAAGCGCGAGAAAGGGGATGTTGTTCTAAGTGAGATTCGTACAAGCTCAACCTTGCGGTTGGAGTCTTTCCGACCACCTAATAATTCTATTACATCAAGGAAGTTGGAGCAATTTATTTAGATACAATGATGCTTAATGTATGCTTTTTACATTCATATATAGGGGGGAAATGATTTTGTCTATGATTTTGTCTAGTGTTTTTGAGGCTACTCTCAACTTGCAGAGATGATTTTCTCAGTGAGATGGGCGGGTAGAATGTTATAAATTATGGAATTTCTTGTCTTAATATTATTTCTCCTACATCTTCAATGCAGTTGTAAAAGGCTCAATTATTCATCAGAAATTTTTAGGCTGAAGTACTATGACCTCTTGGTTATGGCCTTTTATTTATTTCGTAGCAGATATAAATGATTTAAAGTGAAATTTTTTGAAAATTGATAAACCTCAGATTGAATAGGAAATATCACTAGTCGTTTGAAAAAGATGAAATGTTTCTTGCATCAGTCTGTAGATTATAATTTGCTAATAAAGTGAAGTAAGAAGTCAATAAATCTACGATTAGCCATGAGTAGAATCACCACTTTGGTACAATGATGAATCAGGGAAAAAATTCTGGAATTTGTTGACTTGGGATAATTCTTAAATTTGAAGAATCCAAACTCTTATACTGACAAGAAAATAATCCAAACTCTTGTAACTGGATATTAGTTATGGATTGATTTTACTTATATGCACTTGCAAATCATGTGTAAACTCATTAATTATTTGTGGAGTACAAACAAATATTAATTGTTCATAGGATTATATCACATTTCTTTGAACAAAAAACTTGAGCGAAGTTATACAATTTTTTTATTTGGATCAATAGAAGACATGTTATTAGCCTTTGCTAAACAAACGAAGATATAGTATTTATGAAATCAAAAACAAGAAAGACAAAAATTTAAGGATTTAATTTATATGACGACAGTCTAAAAATGATCTTACACGGTTAATCCATGTAAAAAATTTATGCACTTGGATCTAGTCCATTTTAAATCTAAATTTGTTTAATTATGTTTAAACTCTTAAATTTTTGAACAATTTTTAGACAACTCAAAATTTAATTTCTACGTCCAGATTTTTGTTAATTTTACCTTAAATTTTGTCGTTTAAAAAAAATCATATTTAATTCATCTTATGTTAATTTTTTTAAAATTTTAGTAAATGAATCTTTTATAATATTCTAAATGTGTCTCCTAAATATCATTCAAAAAATTTAAGAAGTCAAGGATAATTAAACAAATTTAGTTTTACTAAGGACTAAAATTACATGTAAATTTTTTTTAGGCTCTGTTTGAGAGTTTGAAAGGGAACATATGAGAGGGTTTAAGAGGGATGAGATTAGAGGAAAAAGTAAAGAAATCTTTTTTTTTTTTTGAGAGTGGTTTTGTAGGGAATGATAAATGTATTTTTAACTTTAATTGTATTATAATAACAACACAGATTGACTTCTTAAAAAAAAAATACATATATTGAATTTGAAAAACTTACTCAAACCCCCCAAATCCCCCAAACTCCCTCTCCAATACAATTTTTAAGTTCCCTCAAATTAAGGGGATTCTGTATTATGAAGAAAATTAAACCCCCCAAAGCTCTCCACTCTCGTATCTCTTCATTCTTACCATATTTTCCTTCATTTTTTTACAAACCCTCCCGTCCCCTCAAAACTGCCAAACAGAGTCTTAGGGACTAAAAAACATATTAAAATTAAGTAAAAACTAAACTTAAAAATTCCCAATTTTATAGGGATCAAAAACCCTATTTCATTTTTGTTGGTTACCTTCAGCATGCATGCTTTATTTTGTTCTTGTAATATATTGTGCATGTTTTATTTTGTTCTTGTATTATATTGTGGAACTTTGTTTTGTTTCTATCTTGTTAGCAGGAATTGGACATATCATATATGTGATGTCTCTGTTCTACACAATGTTGGTGAGCCTACTTATCAGGTTGATTTGTTTGTCTATCAGGTTATATAAAACAACCACTAAACCAATCTTTCTCTCTCTCGCATACCATTGCAGTAGTTTTTCTTAAAATTTCACTTATTCGGTTCTTAACAAAGCCATTTTTTTTTTGACAAAACAAAGCCATTTTTTTATCACCTCTATTTTATTTTATTTTTACCAAAAAGAAAATCACGACTCTCGAATCAAATTAATAAAGAGAATTTGAGATCATATATTTGTTTATTCTGCTGCACACTTTTAACTAAGATACTCAAGAGTTTTGGTTATGAATTCCAACGTGAAACAAATGCAGATTAATGGGACATGTGAAGATTTCTAAAGAAGATGAAATGAATCTCTTTTTATTGTAGCTCACGTCACATGTCCGTGCAGGACGTGTGGCGCGTTATGAGACTTTAAGAGGAAGACTACAATGTTAAACAACAATCTGTGAAAGAGCTAGTGACATTGAAGGTCGAACTCATGTGACCTAAATGATCAAGCTGAGATGTACATGTTGAATAGTCAATGTATAGAAGAGTCCACGTGGTATGATCCTCCACACTAGTCCACTTTTAATTTTTTCATACTATCGATATTAATTTTTGTTATTTTATTTAAAAACTTTTATTTTTTGTTATTATTTTTTTCCTAAGCAACATTTATATTTAATTTCTCCAATTGTTTTGTGAAATTCAACCTAGATAAAAGCTCCGACAATCTTATATTTTAAAATATGAAAATTTGAAATTTCAATCAAGAAGAAGGCTCTCGCAATTTGAAAATTCAATCAAAAGGTGAGTGGAACATGTCAATTGTTGTTCTAATTAGATATCAAACTGGGTACTATTGAGAATTTAATTTTAAACTTAATTTTAAATATAAAATTTTACTTTCAATTTATAAATTTGAGTGTCACAAATTTCAATTAAAGAAAGGAAGAAAACTCACAAATAACATATCATATTAAATATAATTTAAAAAATTTAATTTTGATTATTAGGTAAATCATATACAATATAAACTACACACATATATCACAAAGAATACACCCAACCAACTACATGCATGCCTATTGAATCCATTCTCCCTAATTTTTCATGACTCTTGGAGTCTCACATGTTAAGTGATAAAATATGTTATATATGTTAGAAATATAAAATGATCGTAAATTCTATCCTCTATTACATTTGTGTATTACATATATCACACCAACTGTTTATTGTGATGACCAACAACAAATTAACAGTCATTTCTGGCCCAACCACAATACCGCAACCACCTCCAATGAAAGGAAGGAGATGAAAGATTCGAGTAACCCACCAGAACCAATCCACATGGCGGCAAGAAAAGTCCAAAATGGCTACGAGATAAAGGATATCAAGTAGAGCCCTTCCGGGTTTCAACAAAAAATAAAAACCAAGAGAACATACCGAACAGATCAGAAGATCCAGATCGGTTTCAAGGACAATGTATGACGGCGACACCACCAACCAACCCTTCCGACGCGGTGGAGACCAGCTGCGATTCCATCACCACAACCCGCTAAACAGAACAATGGTCAGAAAGTAAAGGTTATCTTTCATCGCACCACCAGACTTGGAGTCTACATCTATAAAAAAAGCTTTGGATCGGTAGAGAAGAGATTAAAAGGTTAGTTAAATGGTTAGACGAAAGCGAGTAAATAAACTGACGCCTGACTACAATTTAATTGTGATTATCTTTTTATCTCTTATATTTTATATTTACCCTTGTCGAATTTCGTTTGTGTAGTTCGTGTTGTATAGCATCCCTCTATTCAAATATCTTAAAAAAGGCTAATGTTGGTGTTTAATTAAAAATTAAACTATGGTCCCAATTTTGAAGTATTTATTTTTTCTCCCTATATCTTTAATTTTAACAATGGTCTCAAAAACTCTAATCCACACATACAACACATACCTTTATGGTTAGAAAATTAAGATTGTGCTCATATCCTTGAAGTGAATCTCAAAAGCCCTAATCCACCTTTGCACGGCTCTAAAACTCGGTTCTAAAAAGCCCCCATTCAAGAAACGGCTATTTTACACTATACACATTCTATAAAAAACAACCCACTCACAAACAAACAATTGTATTTAATTTCTGTTACACTTTCTCTCTCTCTCTCTCTCTGATTTGATAACAAAAAAAATATATGGAGAAGACATTGATAACAAACACAATGGAGAAGACATTGACGGAAGTGCTCACTGATGAAGTGTTTGGAAGACCAAACCTCTTGAAAATGAACAAATTCTTGTGAATCTTAATACCAGTTATCTTTCTCATATACCACATGAGTTATGATACATAGACACCTTTAGGTGGCAATACACTTTGAGTTTTTAGCGCATTTATTTTAAGATGTTCTATGCAATGTTTCAACTTTATATGCACAGACAGATGATGTTCCGTTTAATGTTCCAACATAGTACAGAAAGCAGAATAAAAACAAGAAAAATAAATGACAAGAAAGTAAATGGCACAGTGAGTTTGTTAACCCAGTTCGGTCACACCTACTCCGGGGGCTACCAAGCCAGGAAGGAAATCCACTAGTGCAGACCTTATCATATAACTCTCAGCAAACTCTTCGTTTACACTAAAGACCTAGAACCTACCCGTTTAGATTTCAACCTAAGAACTCCTAGATCTGAGATCCCATCTCACTATCCTACAATCAACCACAACCCCTGTGATTATCAGACTTTAAACAACACAAAACAATGGTGAAGTTACCTTCAAACAAAAACTACAACCTTGCTTAAAAGCTTTGGCGTAGAACACAAAAGTTTACAACTCAACACACAGTCCTTAATATGTATCAAACTGATACAAGAAAGGCTCACAATAAAACAAGACTAAACTTGCATCAACAAGATACAAGAGTAGAACACACAAACGACTCAAAACCCTAAAGCTAGACTTTTTAGTATGACAGCTTGAATGATCAATTAGGTCTTGAAGTCTTCAATATATACTGCAGCAATATGGGTCAAATAACCGATTTGGGTTTCAGAACAAAGCAGATCGTCCAACTGATCTGCAAAACATGAATCAGTAGCAAATAAGGAAAGTCCTAAAATGTAGGAACATCTTTCGAAACTTTCAATCACATCCAAATATTCCCTAAAATATAATTGTTCCTTTGGGAATAAAAGTACAACTGATTATGTACAGATATGTGCGTTGCTTGGTCAATACGATAAGGAAATATGGCTTCCTTAAATAATATAAAGCGCGCGTACAAATAGGCATACAACTAGGCACATTGAACCGTGCCAAGATGTTGGAACATCGTATCCAACATTATACAAAGATCCCTGAAACATGTTGGAACATTGGTTCCAACAACACAAACAAAAATATTTGTTTTAGCAACAATGCAGCCAATACAAATACCCAACACACTTCTTAACACCCATATAAAAATTTGACACGTGGCCACGTGGACCCCGCACAAACACACTTTCTCTTCCCTCTCCTCTTCTCTCTTCCTAGTGCATGAGGTGAACAAGGATGTATGAGAATAAAAGGTATTTATGTAACATTTTTCATACCACAGCCACAAACATCAGATAAAAAGAGAGAAATCACGACGAAGCCTAACTGTGGTTACTGTGGAACTAGTTTATAAGGAAACCAGAAGCGAGAAGTGCATTATAAATTTATAATCATGTTGTGTACTTGTCGTTGTTGTTTGTTGGGTTTACGATGTTTGATATTTTTTGTCCTACTGCGTTATCCATACTACTATGAATAAAAATAAAAAAATTAAATTGTGTTAGTTTTCCCTGTTATCTATATTATTTGTTTTATATATGCTTGTTCAACATACTTTTATGCGTGCAACGAAAGATCATTAAATTATGAATAAGTATGCACTTTCATCGTTGATAAAATTACTCATGTGATCATTAATGTAATTTTAGATAATGATTTGGTCATATATTTTTTTCATGTCATTTTGATCCATTTACGTATAGATTTTCAACCTTTAAATCTACAATTTTATTTTTATGTGAACTCACAATCTTCAAATCTATGGTCTTTCACTAATGTTTACATATGAATCTTAAATTTGAAGCTTGAAAATTCATATAGAAATTAACCGAAATGACCAAAATGAATTGATTTTTTCTTTGCAGAGTGCATCATCTTATATTAATATTGGTCTCTAACTTAACAATTTTCCCTTAAAAAAACTAACAATTATCTCTAATAAATCATCAACTGTTTTTTACACGTTTTCTGCTTATAGCCTTAATTGTTTTGATAATTTTCTAAGAAGAATTATTGAGGTTACTCTAAACCGTGGTTATTTATGTGTTTTGAAGAGTGTTATCACTTTTCATATCCTTTATTATTTTTGCTTTAATCATACGACAAACATTAAAAAAAACTTGATTGAATTGTTGACACATGGATGTTTGCAATCCGGAGACGATCATTTAATTTTTGTCGATCTACCTAGAGATAGACAATTCAAAGACGATCGTTTAAATTGTTGCCAATACCAGTAATCAATCTGAAGACGATCATTTTACCCCTTTTGCATCAAGCATGAACACTCAAGTATGTGATGATCATGTTCCTTCACTTATCAAAGGAAATTGCTCAACATAACCACAAGGTATCTCACAAAATTGTTTGATCGGCTATACTTAATGCTTTCAAAAAAGAAAATGATAATTTTCTTGTTTCTATATGTTGCAAAGTGACTCAAAAATGAGTCTCTGGAAAAACAGAATCGAGCGTGTCACGATTTTGGTAGTGCAGAGAGCATGTTTTCTCAGTGTCCAATCGTGACACGATTCTGGGAAAACGTGTCACGATTTTCGGCTTGTTGGACAAGTTTTTAGGATAAGGTTGGTCGTACCTTGGGTCGTATGCACCAAACGTGTCACGATTTGGCAAAACGTGACACGATTTTGACAGTTGCAGGGTACTATTTAAGTGTTTCTTTGCAGATTTTGAAGTATGGTTCAAGAGAGCTTGAAGAGAGAGAAACTTGGGAAATCAAAGGAGGTAATTTTAGGTTGAGGGTCTTTGATTAGAGTTCTCTTGGGTTGGAAAACATTGTAAACACTTTGGGTGAGTGAAAATCATTGAGTGTCTTGTTCATTGGTGAGACTGGGAAAATGGGTAGAAATTAGGGTTGTTCATATTGTGAGCTTGTTGAAGCTAATTTCTTGTAACCCATTTGTATCTCTTTGTAAGAACTCTTTTATAGTGGATTGGAGAGATCAATCTCTCCCCCAGATTAGGTCAAGTTGGACTGAACTGGGTCAACAATCTTGATGTGTGTTTCTCTTCTCTCTTTTTCTTTTACTTGTGGTTTTGTGTTTTTCACTTTGATTTCTAGATTAGATCTAAGTGCTGTTATTGTTGTTATTGCTTGTGTTTACTTGATATTGGTTACCACTTTCCTTTGCTCCACACATCATAATTTATATTGGTGTGAGTTTTGAGTCCAAATTCACAACACCATATGACAATATACGTTCAATTTAAAGTTTGATCTAATAGTAAAAAGTTAGGTCTTAGACCAAGGGTTTCTGGTTTTGAGTCCCACCAGTATATTGCATGTGATTTTGAATTATAATGATTTGGTAAGGCTACTTGCATTTTAGCCATAGAACGTGTTTTGATACCTGACAACAAACTGTTGTTAATTCTAAAAAAAAATAAAAATGTACTCCACGTTAATTCTAAAATCCATATGATTAAACTGGTGTATATCAGAATTTCATATTGATTAGGTGTACATAGTCAAAGTGTTCCACGTTATTATATTAACCCTTTTGAGTTGAATTCGATACAAATTTTAGTAAAATATGACCTCTTTCATAATTATAAGCTCATTATCACACAAAAAAAGTCATCCCTAAATATAACATTTTTTTAATTATTAGATATATATTTTTTTGACTAAATTATTAGATATATTTTATTTATTATTAGTTTTTAAATATTCCCAATTAATACTCCCCTTAAAAAAAATCTCTCATTAACACTATTAATTTGTTAAAAAAAACTAATTTATTTGAAACATAAAAAATAAAAATTGAAAACATTTATACATATAGAACAATTTAAGTAATATTCATATATAAATTCTATTCATGACCGAGCCCATCAATTTTTCTTAATAATAGGAAAGTTTTAAGGATGCTTACGAATGGGGACATAGTCAAAAGCCTATTTTAAATTTTTTATCAAGTCTTCCATGGATATGAGGTTAGCACAATTCTAGGACAATGACATTGACTTATAAGGATATATTCCCACTTGCAATAAATAAAACCGTAGATTAATATTTTATTTTACCCTAATTATTATTTTTTGGCTACCGAGAAAGAAAAAAAGAAAGAAAAAAAAGACCATGTCCTTACAAATGACACACTAAGTGCATCATTTAATAAAACAAAATAGACTAGGAGGAGATTGATGGAGCACAATTAGATTATCTAAGTTTTTTTTAGGGGTAGATTATCTAAGTTATGAGCTCTCATATTTGTTTGACTCTCATTAATAGCTTCCAAATGTTTGTTTGACAATGTGAAACTGGGAAAAAATTGTTGCGAGAGATCCAACTTTCTATTAATATATATGTCTAAAAAAAATGGATTTCTTTAAGTAGCGCCCCAAATCCTTGATTTGGCCAGGAAAGACTACACTGCTTTGGGCCCAGGAAGCGAAGGATAAATATTCCACATTATTAGCGGAATTAAGGTGTCAACTACAACTATTAGACTACAATGATAGTTGAAATATTATCCAAGCTAACACCGTGAGACTTTGCCTGAGCATCATGAACCCCGCATGCATTCCGAATCTCAAAAGCGTAAGGACATAACAAAAGGTATCGAGAAATGGTTTCATCTTCACTGTAGAATGTAGAACCGACAACTTGTTGTTAGATGAAGTCCCTGATGACACAAGATACTTCTAGTGCGGAGGGACTTGTGACAAGTTTACCATAAGAAGAAGAGTAATGATATTTGTACAACCATTTTGGTGACAACTTTTTGTTTCTCTTTTTATTTGTAAAAAAAACAATAGAGATAGAAAAATGAAGAGATATAACAAGATCATAATGTGAATATAAGATAGAAAACTGTTAAAAAATTATCATAAAATGGTTGTACAAATATGATTTCTCTAAAAAGAACTGAACACTTGTCGAGAGATGTACCTTTCTGATCCACGACAAAGATTGTTGAGAGTTTTCAGCATGATTAAAGTAAAAAAAGTTATTGATAAGTTAAGGATAATGAAAGAAGACATGCTGTCACATCCTATTAAAATTTAAAAAATGATTTCAATTCACCGTGAAAGTTCTAAATTGTCGCTTTGGTAGAATCAAGTTAATCAATTTTGAAAGCTCGCGTTTATGCGGGAAGTAACATGCATTCATGCTCTTTCATATGTTACTAAACAAACACGCAACCTACCTCCTTCTTATGAGACCAAAGTGATACCTCCAAAATAGCCAAGAGACCAAAAAATCAATTAAACCTTTAAAATATCTAATTCGAATTTGAACGTCCAATGTTGATCAAATAGTCATCGATATCCCATATACGCATGAATGTGAAAGGTTAGAACACAAATAAATTCTACAAAATGTCTCCATCAATATTCAAATGGTTAGAACAATTATAATTGGTCACCAAGCACATATATAAAGGAGCTAAAGGTCTATGTATTAGCTCATTCCTAATCATAGAGATATAATATATTATTAATATGTTTAAACGGGGAAGACACGTTGTGTTGATTCTTCTCTTCTTTATTCTTTCATTTTTCATTGGTGCTAATGGGAAGCACTTTGTGCTTGTTCATGGAGCTTTCCATGGTGCATGGTGTTGGTATAAGGTTGCAACTATGCTTAAATTAGCTGGTCATAATGTTACAACTATTGACTTGGCTGGTTGTGGTATCAATCCAATACAGGTTCAAGAGATTCATTCAATTTCAAAATATTATGAACCTTTTATGACATTTATGGAATCTCTTCCTCCAAAGGAGAAGGTGATTCTTGTGGGTCATAGTTTTGG
>Ga0228711_1011596_pt1 | contig 11133 bp, 6 predicted proteins | sample MedpolnodulmetaG_2_FD_177996 | JGI IMG/M metagenome (GOLD analysis project Ga0228711, IMG submission 177996) | Root nodule microbial communities from Medicago polymorpha collected in Santa Monica, California, United States - brown nodules | ecosystem: Host-associated > Plants > Roots > Nodule...
GATTATTATTATCACTAGAGAGAAATGAATGAATCTCATATGTTCATTAGATTGAAAGTGTTCAATACAAAGCTATTTATACAAGTAGTGTACTCTATGCCAAGTCCTGTGAACTAACAACTAGAGAACCACTACACTAATGGATAACTTGCTGCGCAAGTTATCTCTATACAAAGATGAATATCAGTATATTTAATAATTATTTGTACATTGTTAACTGGTACTTAAATGCAGTTTTGTATTTGTTGGTTTTCTAAGTCAACCTTTTATATTCATTTAGGTAGCCACATGTCTTCTGTTTAGAGAATATATGCATTTCTGGAGTAATGTTTTATTCTCATTTCTGGTATGATATGTTGTAGTATTTACTACTCTGATGTTTTTCATGCATTAGTCAGAATATATGCATTTCTCTGTGCTTAGGTTCTACATGTTAAATTGAACTATTGACGTGTTCTTTTTCAAGTTTTGGGAATAATCGAATGGTGACTTGTGAGCTTAGTTTTTGGTTATGGTATAATTGAAATGGTCGGACTAAATCATCTGTGAACTGCTGTAAGCATCCAATAAGATGATGAGTTGTGTAATATGTTAGTTTAATCACTCTTAGTCTGTTATTTACTCTCTTCTTTAAAGCCACATAGCATTGACCACTAAGTCGTCCTCATTGGCGCTGAAGAAAAAAAAAACTGATTGGTTTGCTCGGTGGTATATATAGTGAGATGAATTGTTACAGAATTATCTTTTACCTAAAAGACATATTCCCCAAGACTCGTAGCAGAGGTGTTAATTCAAATACAAATCTCAAAACCTAGAAGTTTGACTAATCGGTCTTGATTGGGGATGTGATGCACTCGGACAACATAGAGGTCAGGTTCATATGTATTGTGATTACCACACAACAACTTAGGTGTCCTTGTAACTTTGTGGGAGCATGCAGCTCAGCTAAATCTACTTTTTGATGGACGTGGCCTTCAAAGCCAGCTTTTTGACGCAGTAACCAGGCATCAGACTCACTGAAATTTGGCTATGGCTTTAAGAAGTTATCATGCATAGCATCCTTACAAGGAAGAAGGAGGAATTGAAAGACTTTCTTTGCATTATTGGAGATTTATGGCTTGGTTAAGTTGGTATATGCATTCACCACAGTTGCTTATTTGTGATTGTTTGATGGTTAGGTTGGTACATGCATTCACCACAGTTAAGGTATTTGTGACTGTTTGATTGAGATTGGAGGGTCCACATTTCAATCAAATTTTAATATCTCGTTAAAAAACCAAAATTACTGAGTTTGAGATCTGGACCGTCTAATCTCGATCTGACGATCAAAGATCCTTGGCTGTGTGAATTCATACAATCACCGACTGCCTAGGTTCATAAAGTTGAGGGTTAGAACTCAAAAAGGACATTGACACCAAATTTGCCAAGTTTATAGTTGAAGACAATTTACCATAGAAGTGCCTCCGGTCTCTTCCATGTGGGGTCTATAAAGCATATACCAAATATAATTTTTTACTATGTAACTAAGGACAAGATCCCTATTAGAAAATGGCTTAACCTAAACTCTAAAAAATGACCAAGAGATCCCACGTTTTTTAAGTGTTAATTTTGCATTAAGTATGTGTTTGGATTATATTCTTTTTGACACAACCTTGCATCTAGTGGCCATTTTGCCGTGAAAACACGAAGGTAGGATTTGCTGCTTCTAAAAAATGTGCGTCTAGGGACTTGTTGACGCGGAAACAAACACATGTCAAGTGTGCTGATAAGATCAGTGACGCGAGATGCCTTTGAATCATTATGATGATCTTATCACCATACTATAAAAAAAAATGTTAGTTATCACCATATATCAAGAGAGATACAAGTTTTAGCCTATAAAAAACTAATGCATGGATTAGCCTTGTTGGAGTGAATCATAATTGTAATAAGGTTGTTATAAGTTTTTCAAGCACATGTTCTTGTTGACCTGTTTAAGGTCATTTGTTAGAGCCCCCAAATTCTGAAAAGTATTACATGGTTCAGACGACGACAACATTTGATATTGAACCAAAACTCATTCTGAGCCATGCTACCCCAACTCCAAGCTAAAGGATATCCCATGAACCTATACTCAATGATGGGTTGAGTTTGAGAACGTTGACTGATTTTCTCAAGTTAGTTTGACCATGCTCAGTTAGCCACAGTTTACTTTGTAAAAATGTTTTCTATTTAATTTCTTACAATTTGTTTTACTTGTTAAAATAATAATAAAAATATATCTTTTGACATTTTCATTGTTTATGGAAATGCAAGGCAATTGTTCGCTTTGAGTCTCTTTTCTTGTTAAAACTAACACAAATTTTAAAAAATGAAAATAAAATTTATTTTCACAAAATAAAAATGATCTTATTATTATTATTATTATTATTATTATTTAAGTTATCCAACTCAGTAAATTGTGAAGAACTGAATTGAATCGTGATTTAATTTTGTGCCGTGAGAAAAAAGATTGAATTGGGTCGCAAGAAAACGAGAATAATCACAAATTATTATTGATTACTAAATATTGTGGTTTAAATTTTTAAACCTTTAGATTTATCGATTTTCATATGGGACCAATTTAAAAAGAAAATAAACAGGAACACAAACATGGTATAGTTTATGATATAGTAGTTGGTATTAAAGAATAACAAATAAATATTACATCGTTGGGTTATTTTAGATTCTTTAGCAGTAGCTGGCTATTATCCACTTGCGCAGTCAAGCATACAACAAATTAAAGAAGAGAAATAATATAATTTTTTTTTTTTTAAAGAATAATTTTGTTCATTTACCACCCAACATATATGCTTCTAAAATTGCACCACACCGTTGTTAATTATAAGTAAATGTTGACTTCTTATATTCATTTAATTAATGATGTATGTGGTCCACAATATAGATCATATACATCATTAATTAAATGAACTTAAAAAATTAAAATTTGCTTATAATTGACAACGGGAAGAATACAAAATAAGCCATAAAATAAACACCTTCAGCATCATTTTGAGTCATGCTATAATTCAAATTTGCCAATATGGCTCTTGACTCGAGTCGACACAATTACTGAATTACACAACTTAGCTCACTTAAATTTTGCAATAAGTTGGGCTTGAAACGGGATGGCTCACTTAACATTTATAGAAATGATCTATATCATTTAAACTTTTAATTTAACAGTTAGTTTTGTAAAATATGTATCTAATAAAACGTTATTGACGGTGTAATATCACACAAGTGTTACACAATACCATGTAATTTGATCCTTCTCAACATAAATATTGATTAAAAAAATATAACAATTGACATCAAACTAGGTATTAAATGAATAAATTAAGCTAACAAAGGTTACCTCACCATAGGTTGATCAAAAAGTTTCCCAACCATTCCTTGTTTACTTTTTAAGTAACTTTTCTTTTCATAGTTGGACCACTAAAATATCAAAAAGAAGTTAATAACAAATGAAATCATTTTAAATTCAACTAAAAATTTATAGAGATACCTATGTCATATAAATATTCAATCCAAACAATCAAATATGTTAACTACCAAAAAAAAAAAGTTTCAAATGAAAGCTATTTTGAACAACAATGTAACATTAAGTGTTACACCTAATTTGATTCCTCCTCATTTACATTTTTTGAAATTTCGCATAAATATGCAAATTTTCCAATCAACAAAATCACTGATTATTGAATAGTGAATTGTGGTTAAAAACCTTCAAGTTTAAGTATTTTCATTTTTTTGGGTACAATATGTATTTTCACATTTAATATGTTACTGTTAAAACATTTCACTGTTTTACTATTCTATTTTTTTTATGTGTTCCTAACTAGTGTCCCTAAAACACTAGTTAACAAAACAAAACAAAAATATTTCTATTGAAAATAGTATTTTCAACACTTTTTAGACTACAAAAGTTTCAAAACATTTTTACAATATTTGTTTCCTTAACTAATGTCTTAGAAGTATTTGTTAACATTTTTTTTATTTCAACAAAAAAACTTGTATAATTCATGGATGCTTTATAGTTTATAGTAAATAAACATGTTAAATGAGTAAATTTACGAAACTCTGAATTACTCGGTCCAATTTTCCTAGAAATCGTGTTTTTAAAACAAAAAATTTAAAATTATGCTCTTTACCCAACAAAATCACTCGCGCCTAACTATATTTCCAATTATACCCCTATGTGAATTAAGTCACGCTGCGTGACTTAACTCACGAACCCCTATAGCATAGCATGACCACGCACAGTCACGCACCAAGAAATTTTCTATTCTATATAAAATAAAAAGAATGGAACAATATTGATACATCTTATTCTTATAAATTTCCTTTTTACCCAAAGGTTGGTCTCAATTTTTTATTCTATATAAATAAAAAGAATGGAACAAAAATATTACATAAATAAAAAGAATAAAAATTGAACAAAAATAATACATAAAACATTTCGTTTTATTAATACCATTGATACAATTATAACAATTGATACATTTTATTCGAATTTACTAAATCTACTTATTTGGGGTAAAAAAAGACCAACCTTGGGCTAAGAAGAGACTGATCTTTGTGGGGGTAAAAAGACATCAACCCTTGGGGTAAGTTTAAATCTGATTCTTTTTATATCCCAAGAAGATTCTTTTTACCCACGGTAAAAAGTTTTAGGATAAAAAGAAGCAGATTTAATTTTACCCAAACGATTGACCTCTTTTTACTCCAGATCGATTGGTCTATTCTTACCCCTCAATTTTAATTATGCTTTTACCCAACTACAAATCAATTGTGCTTTTTTAGTTTGTTTTATGAGCCCTAGTGCCCTACCCAAAAGAAGTCCACGTGTCACGTAGTGTATACTTACTTACATATGTAGTGTGGCCTATGGGGATTCAATGCATTTCTCTTCTCTACATTAATTTCACGAGCCAAATTTTCATGGGTTTCATGTACAAGTTTCCGTTATTCCGTGAGTGGTTAGTTGTAAGACGCAACTCAACGTAAGGTCCTCCAATGACCAATCCATCAACTTTCTTTCCGACTTCCTCGTTTTGCTTCTTTTTGTGAATTCATGCTAACCAGACATGTCAATTTGGATAATTTCACATTCCTAGTGACTGAATATGAGCTTTTACTTTTAGCTTTTTGGAGTTCTCCTTTTCATGACTCCAATAATTGATTACTCCTTTTCTCCACTACTGAATTGGATTTAGTTGAGTTTCTTCTCTTTTTTGCTTTTTCATCAATTTAACTTGTTCATCATAAACGGGGTTTCTTAAGACAAAAGGTATGTATGCTTACCCTTGTGGAGAACCAAAAAAAGGGCAAGAAAGGGTAAGAATATCTTCGATACATACATTTAAGAATCAACAAAATGATTGATAAACATGATATATCAATTACAAATTCTGAAAAAAAAACTTACATTCGACAACTCATGATAATTATAATATGCGGGTTGAAATCTGTTATAATACATATGATCTTCCTTATAATACATAATACTAACAAGTAAATAAAAAAACTATTAATAACAAGACATTAATTGCATTTTTTTAGGGAAGACATTAATTGCATTTAACAACAATCATTCAATTTACATAATTTATACGTTTTTCATGTTAACAATTTATTTGTAAATTATGATCTTCCTTTGGCATGAACAAATAAATCACAATTAAAAAAACAAATTAAAAATCTAAAATTGATGTAAATCATTTGATATTTGATTTGTTTGGTAGTGATCAGATAGAGGCAACGGTCGTCTGCGATGTTTCGGCACGGTGACAGTGTAGTCTTTATGGCAAAGCGGAAGGTGCATGCGACCACATTAGCATTCCAGTACATAAGACAATATAAGAAATGAGGCTGCATATGTCTAAGTGTGTGTGGGAATAAATTTTAATCTCAAGGGTGACGATGAGTCACCCTTATATAGTGAAAGCAGTGCTAACGATTTCTGCAGAACACGACGCCTCAACAGGGAGCCATTGGAGTCCACGTGTACGGTGCAGGAGAGACAAGGGCATATTCTAGGGCGGTGATCCATGCCAAAACTAACGTGCTCCCTCAAGACGTTGTGCCCTCTTCTGAGGAGTTTAATCCACGTGGCTTCATGGATTGGGCGTTCTAGTCGGTCCATAACAATATTATATAAAGAGAAATTAAAAACCAATTTTTTTTTTAAAAATATTTTGAATAAGAGGAATGCTAGCAACACACCTTTTAACACACACTTTCTAACACACTCTCTTTGATTGGTTAAAATTTACATGGGTCCCACCAAATCATGCGGGTCCCATATAAATTTGGTGGGTCCCATGTGAATTTTAACCAATCAAAAAGAGTGTGTTGAAAAATGTGTGTTAAAAGGTGTGTTGCTAGCATTTCTCTTTGAATAATGACGAGCCTACGTGAACAAATAATTTAACCGATTTAACATTTATTAAAAGCCAAAATTACCATAAACTAATTGATCTAATATATATATATATATATATATATATATATATATTACTTTTAATTAAAATATCATTAATAAGAATCAATTATCACATTCATCTTATTTAAATTATGTTTAGGTCATAATACTTCTAATATGGAACTCTTGACACACCCATCTCACCCCTAAGACTTTGGAGCTAACCCGAGTGACCGATAGTGGAAACCTTATAACATGTGGCTCAATGAATCTTAAATAAACTACAATATTATCTTAAAAATTGTGGTTGAGATCTAACACACCCCTAAAAAACGGGCTTTTGAGTTGGGGTATCCCCGCTTGTTCAGACCATCTCACTTCCAATGTGAAAATCATATAAGAGTAATCACCACTTTTCTTTTTGAATAAAATTAATGAATAAAAACTTCCTCTTTGTAAAAGTAGTTATCATAACTTGGTAATCAAACAATGTTGTTAACCGAAAATATATGAACCAAGTAGTAGGTAATGAATTATACTAAATGACAAATCGTTCGGAGACTCAAGTTCAATCAAGTGATCGAGCTTTAGTGGTTAATGAACTTCATCAAGTGATTGTTCAACCCAAGTTCAATTTTTTCGATAAAACAATTTTTTGCTAGACTATACTTACTCCATGGCCGAACTCTAGATACCAAAGTCCCCTTTCCTTGGTATCGGAAGGTCAGTATAAAAAAAACATGATTTTTCTCTCTTTATAAACGTAATCACTCTATTTTTTTCTCTTTATAAACGTAATCATTCTATTTTTTTATTATAAAAATATATGAAAATAATGAATAAAATTTCCCAATTGTAAATGTAATCATCATAAAAAAAAAATCGAATATATGAATAAAAACTTTCTCTTTATAAATGTAATTATCATAAATTGGTGATTAAACATTTGGTCGGTAATAGAAAGAAAAAATATGCGTGTAAATGTAATCATCATAAAAAAAAATTGAATTAAAGAATATATGAATAAAAACTTTCTCTTTATAAATGTAATTATCATAAATTGGTTATTAAACATATTTGGTCGTTAATAGAAAGAAAATATATGAGCAAACCAAAAAAGAGAGAAAATATATGAATAATTTATTTTTGAAGGTATATACGAGTAATTTAATATTCTTTCTATAAGTATTTGCGAATATTTCGCGCGGACCAGATCTATAAATAAAAACTTGTCAAACCATTTTCTTTTGCCACAGAAAGCCACCAACAAACAAACACCATGAAAAGGTTTTGCAATAACCGTCGTAACCTTGAATACATTTTCCACTTGTTCAACCTTTTTGCCACTCTCTTGCTTTTTTGGCACTTGTCTTTTTTCACCATCGCTCTCAATTCCTTTTCTCATCTCTACGCTCTTTCCAAATCCCTATTCAGTCACTCTTTCTTTGTTTTTCTCCTTCTCCATGTCATCATTCTCTCTATATATAAACTCTCCAACCAAAACGACGACGACGACGTTTCCACCGTTGTCTACAACCAATGTCTTAAAATAACCGCAGAGGATCCGGTAGAGTCTTGGTTGGAGGCACAACAAAAATTTTGCAATTCGGAAGTTGGAGATTCTTCGTCTCTGATTTTTGAGGAACCTGAACCTGTCATGGCAGTTACTGAGACCACGACAACAACGTGTTGCACGACCGTGACAACTACTGGAGATAACAAGGTTTCGGAGGAAAAGTGTTACCGGAGAGTTCAATCGGAGTGTTATGAACGGAGTCTGGTGGCGAATAACCAGAGAGAGTTGAGGAGATTCGACACATGTTTGAAGAAGAAGGAACCGCAGAGGAGTTTGAGTTATGTTGAAGAATTGAGTAAAGATGAGTTCAAACGCACGGTAGATGATTTCATTGCTAAACATAAAAGGATGATGCAATCGGAGGAACAAGCACGGTCTCAGAAAACAGAGTACTTGGCCCTGACTCCATATTAGGAAATTAATTTTAGAGATTAGGTGAGGATTCTTAGTCTATTTTATTTTACTCTTTGAATACGTAATTCTAATATTTGATCCCATTCAATGAATATATATTCCACTCCTGTTACTTTGGTTTGATAATGTGTGTTTTTTTTTTTTTAATTTTTTTTTTTTTTTTTATGTTACTCCTCCGGTTTCAAATGAAATAAAAAAAAATGCACACATATTAAGAAAGTGGATTGATCACGTTTAAGTCATCATAAAAAGTGATATTTTTCTAATTTTACCCTTGTCTTGGAGTAGTAAAGACATCAATGAGGTGAGTTTAATTAGGGTAAACTTAGAATTGTGACATTTAATAGATTTATTTTACTATACTTTTTCTTATATTTGAGACCACCATTTTTATTTTTTTGTTTCTTACATTTGAGACTGGAGAGAGTATGTTTTTTCATAAATCCAAGGCTTCATACGATTTTGTTATTTAATAGCAGGTATATTGTGATTTGGTTATTTAGTAGCAGGTCTAGTTATTGGTGTGATTAAACCCTCGTACGATTTCGTTATTTTGTAGCTAACCTATTCGTGTGCTTTAGGTTAACATAAGTTTTGGTCTATTTAGTAATAAATTTATAGGTATTGCTAGACCTTAGTGTAAAATAAGCTTTTAAATAGGATTTCAGGTTTCACGGTCCTTAAAAAAAAATAAAAAATCAGATCAAGCTTTAAAGTGAGCCTATGACAGGTAATAGTTGATTTCCATCCGTAAACAATAGCTAAAGGAAAATATATTCATTAACGATAGCAATATTTTTCTTAAAAAAAAATGAAGCAATATTTCATCGTAAAAAATAGCAATATTTCCTTAAAAAAAGCAATTACCAATATTATGGAGAAGAAACTCCTTTTTTTATGATTGATGCGCAGCAGAATTATTGGGATATTCTGAGTGATTGATTTTTTTAATAATATATTCTGAGTGATTTTCGATTGTCCAATTAATATCAGGATCCTAAATAATTAATTACCTTTTCCATTTATTCACAACACTAGAATTCCAATTTCTATTAAAATTAAAATAGGAAAGATTTCGGTTTATGGTGAAAACAAGTGACGAATTTGCTTTGGTATGTTTATTGCCTTTTTCTAAAATCAATTAACATATATCACATTCCTTAAAAAAAAATCACATAAAATCATAACATGGGGATGTAGTTTTCTGAGTTTTAACCCACTTGGTTTGGTGGCCTAGTGAGTGGCGATGTCTGTTACTCTACTCTATTTGGGACTTGAAGTGTGCCTCAAAGATCCATATACAATTTTATCAGGTGTCAATCTGGATATGGTAGTTTAACTTCTTAACAAAAACAATTATGAGAGAATACAATCAATTTTGCTAATTTTTTACTCGGTATTTTCTCACTCAGCAAACAAACTAAATTACAAGAAATAAATAAATGGACAAACTACCAAAAACAATTCTGAGTTATGAGAGAATAAAATCAATTTTGCTAATTGTTTTACTAGGTTTTTTTCTTTTTTTTTGACAAAATTTTACTAGGTATTTTCTCACTTGGTAAACAAACTAAATTATAAGAAATAAATAAATGGACAAAACTTGTGCGTTTTTCATAAGGTTCTTAACTAAAAATAAAATAATATATATATATATATATATATTCTTTTTGTTATAATAAACGTTGAGAAAATTATAGATTTAATAAAATCATGAATAATTTAGTTAAATAGCACCTACAAAGATGAACCTAAGTTTTTTTCCTAAATAAATTGTTAACAATGGTAAGTCAAAATAAAAAAAATTGGCACGTCTCACACACACACATATACACATTCCCGTAACACCGATGAGGGTTTGATAGGTGGAAAAGACATTATTTTTTAGCTTTTAAAGTGGGGATTTCTAAGTAAAAAATAAGGGGATTTGTGACCAAAGGCTATCATGTACACCCTTTTGTCACTATTATAAACAAAAATTAACATTTTAGATTTGTTTATTGAATGATGTATGTGGTCTAAAATAATGATCACATACATCATTAATTGAATGAATGTAAAATGTAGAGTTTTGTTTATAATAGTGATTGGAGGACGTAGTTTCAAATAAAAGTATGTACACATAATTAAAATGTCTTATTGTTATTCTTATTTTGACTTTTTTAAAAAGAAAAATGAAGTTTTGGTCCTCAATTTTAAAAATCGATTTTTGGATTTAACCCTACTTTGAACATTTTTTTGGATTTTGGTTCCATCTCATTTTTGTGTCATTTTTTATGATGTGGTATATATATTTGTTCCATCACACTGAATTTTCATGTCAGCAAAAATATGCCTTATAAGCCTTGCCCTATCATAAATGAATAAATCACACTATGAAAAATGATCCAAAAGAGATGAATGACGAAAATTTAGAAGAAAAAAAAAAGTTAATTAGGAGACTAAAAAACTGATTTTTAAAATAGGAAGACCAAAACTTCATTTTCTTTTTAAATATAAAAAAAAATAAAGACCAAAAATGCATTTAAGCCTTAGTTTTTTTTACATCTTTTCTTTTCTTTGTTGTGCTTAAATAGTGGGGCTAAATCTTGTGATGGGAATTTCTCGTTTTCCTTCCAGTTTTGATACTTGCCCTATGCTTCCAGGAACCCATTTGTTTTTTATAAAAAAAAAAAAACAGAAGAAAAAATAATATAATTCA
>Ga0228711_1011597_pt1 | contig 11132 bp, 4 predicted proteins | sample MedpolnodulmetaG_2_FD_177996 | JGI IMG/M metagenome (GOLD analysis project Ga0228711, IMG submission 177996) | Root nodule microbial communities from Medicago polymorpha collected in Santa Monica, California, United States - brown nodules | ecosystem: Host-associated > Plants > Roots > Nodule...
TTTTTTATAGTTATAAATTGTGTATTTTTATAAATTTATAATTTTTTTATTTATGAATAATTTTAATAATAGCGGCTGAAAGTGGAGGTTGATAGATGACAACGGACTATCATAATTGTAATTGGTGGTGGTCATAAAGGTAGCGGTGGTGATGGTGATTAGAGGTGGATGAGCATTGATCGGAATTGTGGTCGATGGTGGTTGGAGTAGTGGCATGTGGTGGTCATATAAATGACCAAAGTGATCGGCGTTGATCGTAGTGGTTGTCGATGGTGGTCAAAGTGGTGGTTAAAAAACTCACAACCTCCCTAAATAACCCTTAAATACTATAGTGCTAATTAAGTTCCTTAAAGTCTTATTAATTAAGTTCATTAAATACTATTGTTCTCGGATTTTCTTAAATTGAATCATAGTTGTTCTTAAATTTGAAGTTTTGAATGAAATTCTATATTTATTATTGTAAATTTTATTTTATTTGCTATATTTTTTAATTCTAAATGGATTAAGATGAATTTGGATTTGTTTTGTGAAGACTTGATTTGATTTAAATTTAATATTAGAATTAATTTAATACAGGTTTTTATTTGTAACAAAGGAAGATAATTTTTTCTTTAAAAAAAAAAAAAGAAAGATAATTTTTCTTTGTAAACCAAAGGTATCTCCTGGCTCCGCGTTTAACTGTGGAGTTTAATCCTTTCGAGTTAATTGAGATGCATTTACAAGGTCGATCTCTTTCAATAAATTAAAGAGTCTAAATATCTAACCTTTGTGTCACATTGTTGGTTAAAGAAAGAAAAATTGTAAATAAAAAAGTTTAAATGAATGATAAAATTGAAAGAAAAAACTCTACATCTAAACTTAATATCCCTTTATATACAGGTATTTTTCTACACAGTATCAGTTCTTAGTAAGCAATGTGCATATGAAATGCTGATGCTACAATTTCTTTGTACATTTATTTTAGTTCACTTAATTCAGTTAGGAATATAGGCACATGTTATGTTAGTATCTCTAGACACAGTCTTCGACTTTAAGAAACTACACATCTGCATTTATAAAGAAAGGGTTCTACGGTGTTATTGACGTGAATGCAACGCATATATTTTTCCAATAAGAATTGCATTTTAAATTTATTCTTGAAAGTCTCATTGGTGTTATATTTGCATGTTTTTTCTTTGTCCTTTGTTTGTAGTTAGGAGATTTGTAGACATGTGTGTTGATATTCCTGTTCTCTAATAGTTAAATGAGTTTTTCTTTTTAGGCTTAATTGCAGTTTTAACCCCCTAACTTTCTCAAAGTTGCGATTTTGATCTCCTAAGAAAAAACTACAAAACAGCCCCCTAAGCTTTGCACATGTGACAGTTTTGGCCCCCAAGGCTGATATTGACTCGGTCTACGCTGACGTGGCACCCTAAGTGAGGTGCCACGTGTTATTTTTTAAAATTTTTTTTGCCCTGGGGGCCAAAACTGCTACTGCAAAACTTAAGGGGCTGTTTTGTAGTTTTTTTTTCTTAGGGGATCAAAATCGCAACTTTGAAAAAGTTAGAGGGCTAAAACTGCAATTAAGCCTTTTTTTTTACTAAAGGTGTCCGCGAAATAAAAAAAAATTGATTTTTTATCACTCTTAATAGAGAATAATGATTATTTTTATGATAAAATCTAAAAAAATTAATATGATTTATATAAATAATGAAATGATTTTTTTTTTGACAAGATAAACAATGAAATGATGTTTACTTTTTTTTCATTTTTATTAAAATGATATTTCCTAAAATATAAAAGTGAACAAATAAATTTTTAATGATTGTTTTTGGTTATACCCCCTTAAAATATCTAGTTACACCTAAAACTTGTAAATTATGAAGGTGTACGTAAAATTAATTTACGTTGGTATAGTTTGAACTCTATAGACTACATCCATACACTGAAATTGAATTCACGTACCAGTCTTTTCTTAATTGGTAATTGGTATGCTGTTTGGATCATTGTCACGTCTCCTTTAAAGTGACAGGCATTGTAGATTTTGCGGTAACATAGGAGGATTTTGGTGCGGCACACATGTAAACTAGTTGATCGAGATTTATACAAAATAGAAAGGCTTGCCCGTATAATTTTAGGATCTGGTAGTTTTGAATTTCTAACCATTCGTATCAATTAAGTCTCGTTCATTTAGATCTGATCTTGGATTGGTATTAGTTATAGGGTTCCTAGTCACATCTTGTAATCGGGTTCATTCTTAATAAATTGTCCTTTTGATTCTTAAAAAAAAGAGGAAGGGAGAATTGAAGTGATGATTAGGGAGGAAGAAGGAGGACATTCATGGTTGAATTGAAGATGAATAGCATGAGTGTATAATTTTTTTAATTTTATGAAACCTTCATGAAGAAGAGGAGGAAAATGAAAGGGAGAAAGTCATGTAAAGGAAGAAGAACAAGGACAAGAAGAAGAGGGGAAGGAAGTTAAAAGTTATGGTTGGAAATTTAGAAAATAAATAAGGATATTTTAGTCATCATGGGATGCAACTAAAAATTCCTTGGGTGTAATCATAAAAAGTCTTTTTTATTTCATAAAAATGATCGTAAAGTTATAGATTTAGAATGCAAGAGTACCGATACACCGCAATTTGCGTACCATAGAAGTTTCAAGACAATATATATAGAATGGTTAACAAGAGAGAGGAAAAACCATTTTTTTTCAAGAAACGTTAGAAAAACCATTTTTTTATAAAAAAAAATAAAAAGTGTTAAGTTATTTTTCTTTTTTGTGGTCTGGGTTTTTTTTTGTTGTCAAGTAGCATAATAGATAGAAATTCTCTTTTTAAGCAGAATACATGGGTGTGGTGTTCGAGTTCCAACCCCTGCATATATTATGCAATATTTCTACCAACTGAATCAAGCTTACAAGGTCTTTTAATGGAAAATAAGTAACTAATTTTTTTGTTAAGGATTTCAACAAATATGCATAAAAAATTAAAATATATGTAGTAAAAATATTAAATTCACACACACACACACACATATATATAAGGGGGCTGCTAACTTACTCCCACCTAAAAACATGAAGGAGTAAGTTAGCAAGCCTACTCCATGTTTTTTGGTGGGAGTAAGTTAACAACCCCCTATATATAGTACACACATATTTAATCATCAATATTTTTGTTAAAGATTTCAATATAAATGCATAAAAAATTAAGGGTAACAAAGAAATTTAACCTTAGAAATTGTGCATTCATAACATTAAAAACTTATCTTTTCAATACAATATTTATTATATAATTATATTTTAAGATCTTTATCTTGTACCCTTAGAGCACAAGTTAGCATTTCCCAAAATGAAAATATATGTAGTAAAAATATTAAATTCTCACACACAATATATAATACACACATATTTAATCATCAATTAAATATTTAGTCAAGTTTACAAATAAATTAAATCTTTCTATTATATTCAAATTTTACTTAAGGTCAAATTTGTCATTAATCAAATATACTTATTTCTTTCAACATTCTATGCAATCAAACAAAAGAAGAAAAAGTTTTATCATATTCAATCTTACATCTCAACATATTTGATATTTAATACTACATCTCTAACATCAATTTTTGCTTTCACCAACATGGTCTAAAAGAGTTGTTTCACCATGAAAAAATTGGTCCATGATGGTCCACTTTTTTCCACCCTTAGATTCATCAACCTATCAAATCTTATCATGTTCCATAAACACCCGATCAAACTCATCCAACTCAATCATTGTCATTCATTCTCTTTGCTTTATCAAGATTTTAGAAGTCTTAAATTAACTAATTAAATTATAAATAGATTAGATAACATCATATTAAAAAAAAACACTCATATATACTTTGAAATTTTATTATGGATGTGATGTCATAAGTGACTAAGGATATGGTATTGGTATCTGAACTCAACTCAGTACCCACAAAGCAAATGAAAAACTCAAGGTTGTGCTGTCCAAGATGGTTCTATCAAACTCGAAAAATAGGAATTGCATATGCTAGCTATAAGTTTGATTTTGCATTTTTTGTGATTTTGAGAAAGAAGAGAGTGAGCTTGCAGCGAGACATGTGAAGTTGATGAGTTAGTTTTGGTGTGGATTGATAAGTGCTAGAAAGTGTTAAATCCACAATGTATATTAAGCACTTTTCATTACTCGTTTTACAAGTTATTCGAGGAAAAGCCATAAAAAAAAATAAGAAAATGCCTCATTATGCTTTTTTATATCTTACTTAACCCATTTGCGCTGAAAAGAAGTGATCAAGACTTGAACAAAAGAAAGGAACATAAAAAGGAGCAAAAACAACAAACTGTCGCCATGGCCACAAATGTCACCCTGGCGGGAATGGACCTGACCAGAACCATTGTTTTTCAAGACCAAATGTTGCCACGGCGGGAAGTGACTTCCAGGGACTATGTTTTTAAAGATCAGATGTCACCATAGCAACCATTGTTCTGCCTGGCGAGGTAAGGCGGTTAAGGCAAGTGGATGATGACGTGGCAGAAACCCATTGACGAAGAAAGGTGATGTTGCCATAACAACAGATGGCCTGCCCGGCGTGATGTGCAAATTGTGCAGCAAGTATAAAAGCCCATTTCCTTCATTTCAGACGGGAGATTATTACATTTTTAGAGAGAGAATAGGGCGAAATTTTACTGTTTTCATAGAGCAAGAGTGTTTGAGTGTGGATTCATCAAGATTCTTTGAGAAATCAAGTTCTTGGCATGGATTCTCAACTTTCCTTCCACTTTTGTAATGTTCACATGACAATGATGAACTAAATCTCCTTAGTTGGGATTATAGGTACTTGTTTAAGCTTAGAATGTAATCCTTTGATCTTGTAATATATGATTCTAGCAATTTACATGATATTGAAGTTATTCTTGCAATTCATTTCTTATCTTTGATTTAATTGTTATTGAAAAGTACTTTTGAATCTAGGTGTAGAATATTCATCTATCAAAACAATGATTCTAGACATAGGATTAAGGTTTTGATAATCACACAAAGTATCAGATCTTAAGGCTTTCAGATTGTTTGATAGATTGAGAAATCGTCGATTAAACGATACGATCGAATATTGGATTGTTTAATGGTTTGGGAAATCAACGATTAAACAATACAATTGATCTCACAAGATCATTTGGACACGAATGATTTTGTCGAGCGATACATGATAATATCGGTAAAACGCTAGAATCCATATATGTGACCATTAGGTTATGTTTGACGCTTATTCAAGGAACTCTAATTCCAACGCTTTTTACGCCCTATTACTCTTAACTTTTATCTTCGTATTTTTAGTTTCCATAGTTATAAACAAACAACCAGACTACTCTTTTAACTTAAAATGATATTTGATGTCGAACGGTCCTTGATATCGCACTAGTACCTAAGGAGACAATATATAATGCTTACTTTTGATCGAGGTAAAAATACTACATCATGGATGTACCATGATAAGAATTAGTGAATCATCAAATCTAACAGTAGAAAAATTGGTCCATCATAGACCAATACTTCAATGGGACCAAACTAAACGGCACCCCTAAGGGAGCCATTCTTCATATATGTTTTTTCTTTTTTAATATTGTTATATATTGTTTGAATACGTTGTTTGTTTCTTGAATTTGGATAGTCATAATTTTTGATCCGATCACACAATGAGGTTTGAATTTTGCACACACAGTTAAGAGTGAGACCATACACATGGATTTCAGTAAAGTTTAAGACTAGATAGAACCTTTTGGATGTATTTACCATTTGAGTAGCACAAAGAGATCAAAACAAGTTTAATTTCTTATGAATATACTCTTACTTTTAGTAGTTTAGACTTTTAGAATATAGCCATTAGCGAAAGCATAAACTACTACAAGTAAGCATATATTCAAAAAGAATCAAACTCAATGTGAGATCTTTCATGCTAACCAAATAGAATATGCACCATAAGACAACTTTGCAAAGCCTCTAACTAGCCTTAAGCTTTGCTCTACCCAAGTGCCGGGTCTCACTCATAAGTGTATTCAGAAATGAAAGAGCATTGTGTGATGGGAGCAAACACTAAGACTAAACAAATTCAAAAGGGCTTATTCTGGAATTCGTAACAACTAGAATTTTAAGGTTGCTATAAGACAATGAAATCACCATCAGATTTTATTTAAAATAGAGAAAATGTTGGAAAACTTCTTAAAATGAAAAATGGTCTTTGAAACCAGATTTAGAGTTTGAGAGTTGATTAAGCGTAAAAAATGTATTATCACCCTACAACATTCACTAAAAAATGGTTACCACTATGAGCAAAATTTTGTTAACTTTATTTGTTCATAATTGTTAAATACAATAAAAATTGTTATATACAACATTCAACCCGAAGGGAGTCATTCTTCATATATGTTTTTTTTTCTTTTTTAATATTGTTATATATTGTTTGAATACGTTGTTTGTTTCTTGAATTTGGATGGTCATAATTTTTTATCCGATCACACAATGAAGATTGAATTTTGCGCACACACTTATGAGTGAGACCATATACACGAATTTCTGTAAAGTTTAAGATTAGATAGAGCTTTGTGGATGTATTTATCGTTTGAGTAGCACGAAGAGATCATCACCAAGTTTGATTTCTTTTGAATATACTCTTACTTCTAGTAGTTTAGACTTTTAGAATGTAGCCATCAGCAAAAACGTAAACTACTATAAGTAAGCATATATTCGAAATGAATCAAACTCAATGTGAGATCTTTCATGCTAACCAAATAGAATATGCACCATAAGACAATTTTGCAAAGCCTCTAACTAGCCTTAAGCTTTGCTCTACCAAAATGTAGGGAAAGTGCATTGTGTGATGGGAGCAAACACTAAGACTAAACAAATTCAAAAAGGCTTATTCTGGAATTTGTAACAACAACTAGAATTTTAAGGTTGCTCTAAGACAATGAAATCACCATCGAATTTTATTTAAAATAGAGAAAATGTTGGAAAAACTTCTTAAAATGAAAAATGGTCTTTGAAATCAGATTCTGAGTTTGAGAGTTGATTAAGCGTAAAGAACGTATTGTCTCCCTACAACATTCACTAAAAAAATGGTTGCCACTAATTAATTGAGCAAAATTTTGTTAACTTTATTTGTTCATAATTGTTAAATACAATAAAAATTCAATTTGTCAAATGAAAATATGTATTATTTTCGATACATATGTATTTAAATAGAGTGAAATATGAAAGTTTTATCATTATGCTAAACATTGACTAAGAGTTGAGAGTTGATTAAGCTTAAAGAATGATTATCACACTACACCATTCACCCAAAATATGAAAATATTTACAAGAGTTTGAGAGTTGATTAAGCGTAAAGAATGCATTATCATTCTACAAAATTCACTATAAAACGGTTAATTCTTTGTCAAAAAAATAATTACCTCTAATTAATTGAGCAAGATTTTGTTAACTATTTGTTCATAATTGTTAAATACAATAAAAATTTGATTTGTCAAATGAAAATATTTATTATTTTAGAATAAATATGCATTTAAATAGAGAGTGAAATATGAAAGTTTTATCATTATGCTAAACAAGAGTGGTAATTAATTAGAGAGTGAATTCTTCTGATGCGATCCAGAATTCAAAGCTAGGCAATTTTTGAGTTAAAAATGTTTGTCTATTAATTGCTTTTAAAATGGTTTTTGCTGTGGTTAGTTTTGTAAAACGATTAATTTGATAACATATACTGCTGATTTAATGTAGGAAACATATAATGAGTGCAAATTCCCTAAAAAAAAATATATACAATGAGTGCAAACATTAATTATGATGAGTTTGTGTTATCACTGGTTGCTGGATTTTGAATATTTGTTTGTTTAGGGGTTAAAAATTAAAATATTTGTTGTAAATGAGAGATTTAGAACTATCAAATTGTACGATTTATGTGCACAACAACTCAATGATTGAAGACCTCTAAGAAAAAACTCAATGAATGAAAAGATGCCACGTCTAGTTTAACATTTTAAAATGATTTTTTTTCTCTTGATTGAAAAGTGTGTTTTGTGCCTCTTCATGTACAAAAACAAAGGGCTGAAAAATAAAAATAAAGAAAACGAAGAGAAGGAGCAAACATGGAAACGACGACGGAGGGGGCGTGTGCAATTTCTGACTCTTTTCTTTCCCATTTTTTCTTCTTTTTCTAGGATTTCTTTTCATCTCTCTCAAACTCTATTCTATGTGTTTATTGTTTTTTCTTTTATGGTGATGGTGATAAAGATATAGAAAGATATTCGTGGGGTTTATTGATGGGTTTGGTTCCGTGAGTATGTGTTCTTATTTATACTAAAAAATTAGGTTAAAGTTTTTGGTAGCTGAGGAAGAGGCCAAAAAACTGGAGTGAAGAGCAGTTGAACTTGTACCATTGTATTGTTGCTTGCTTGCAGGACTGTTTACAAGATTGTGGAGTGGTGTTTCAAAATTGCAAAGTAGTGGTTTGATCAAAATGGAAAAAATGAAAAAGTATACGTTAAGAGAAATTGATATAATATTGGAAGTAAAAGATACATTGCCTTTCCCATTCTTTTATTTTTATTTTTATGTTGTTTGTTTTAGATATTCTTTTGTCAATTTTTGTGAGATATTGCTGTACTTTTGTTTTCATTTTGTAATTTTACTTTATAGAAATGTTAACCGATGCCACTAGTTAAGTAGCAAATATAATATATATTGCATTAGAAATTGTGTTGTCAATCCATTAAAAATTAACAAAGTATCTTTTTTAATTTTTTTTTGTATCCTTAACCAGTGCTCTGGATGCACCGATTAACATGCCCTTTACTTTAATATCTTAAAGTTAACTAGCAATTATAAATCAATAATCCAGATTTAACGAGAATAAAAAGAACATATACACATTTTCACACACAATAATGTCCCTATCTATTCTTCATTTGTGTGTAATTGTCTTCTCCAATGCTGCATGGTGAAATTTCACAAGTTTTAGATTTTTTACTACGGTCAATGATTCAAATTTAATGAGCCATAGCAAAACAAAAGGGAAGAACAAGCAACCCATATGGAGTAAAATTTTCACTACTTAAAAATGATGAAACCCACGTCAAATCTCAGTTTAACCTTCAACCAAAACACACACATATTCCCAATTTGCTACTAAAAATAAAATAAACCTAAAATACGAGGAGAAGAAAAGAAGCATTAGTTATAAAGTGAAAGAGTGCAGCTATGAAATATGAATAAGGACAATGTCACTGTGGTGTTCGTTAGCCTTTGTCAACTACCAAAGAAGTTTATTTCACCATCATAAGGGTAGCCATTGTTCACATATGTGGTTTGTTGTTTGAATTTACATAGTCTTAGTGTTTGCTCCTGATGATATCTCGTCATTACGTAATTTTCTATGTAATTTGATCACATTTTGGAGTTCACAAGGCAACTTATGCAGCAAGAAAAGCAGAAAACTGAAGAAAATACAAAGAATGAAAACGTGTCACGATTTAACAAAAACGTGACATGATTTTGGAAGACCAAAACATGCTCTCGACATTGAAAGAAAACGTGTCATGATGACCAAAACGTGACATGATTTGTGGAAACCCTAATTCAGCTGGTTGTTACTTAAAAGGAAACGTGTCACGATTTAACAAAAACTTGACACGATTTTGGGCGAATTTCTGTGCCTATTTAAGCTGAAGTCTATTCCAAAGACAAGGGTTACGACTTGGGAAGAGCAAAGTTTGATTTTGAGACTACAAGACGGCTAGGAGGGCGATTTTTTCATCCTTTTACCTGTTCATGTATGTATTGATTCCTATATTGATTATGCTATTTGTAAACTCAATTATGAGTAGTTAAATCTCTTAGAGATTAGGTTTGAGATGATTCTTTGTAACCCTAATTGAACCATGTTGCTGTGAAACTCTATTTATTGTGAATGATAATCTAGTTTTTATTCAATTCAATTGTTCTTTATGCTTTTTATATCCTAATCAAATATAAACATGATTTAGTGAGAACGAATGACTACTGACCATAGCTTTCGACTTAGACCTAATTGAATTGTTCTAATAAACATGGTTAGTCTAGGAATAGATAATCGTTTGTTAATGATATTAGGTTAACGTGCTTAAACCTTCAAGGATTATTAGACCACCTAAGGAATTAGGGGCTGTAGTTTTAGAAGAGGGTCCTAACTCAAAGGATTGATTAGGGCTAATTTGTTAACTATCGTGGAACTAGAGACTCATTCATAAGAATAAGTGCAGTATACCAATTAAGGGAACTTAGGTGATTCGAAAGACCTGATCTCATCTCTCTCATTCTTAAAACCAATCTTTATTTTCTGTAGTTACTTTTATGCAATTAACCAATCAAATGCCTAGTGGCAAATCAAAATAACCTTTTTTACATCCTAATTAATAACGTATTCGAATTGTTGGGATTAGAAACAGTCCTTGTGGGAACGATAATTTTTACTACTTCGATAGTTATTGGTACACTTGCCAATTGTCTATCAGCTCCCACCACACAATGCACTATCACTTATGAACACACTTAGGGTGCGTTTGATGGTCAGGATAGAGGGTCAGGATAGGAAAGATATATCATATCTTGTCTTAATCCTTCGCTTGATGCACCAATAGGATATGATAAATTATTCCTTTTACTTATCCTATCTTATCACTCCTTTGTATTTTCTATCCTGAGTTTGGGCTGGTTTAAAATTAACCTATCCGGCTGAATCCTTATTTTACCCTCACGCTTTACCACCGCCTCCTTTTCACTTTCTCTGTGCGTACGTTCTTTGCGACTCCCAAAATCCTTCTCTGCGATTCATCAAGGTATTTGCCCTAATCCTCTTTTCTCTACTCCTCTCTTTGATATTAGGTTACGTTCAATTTCTTGGTTTTACACCATGGATTTTTTTTCTCTCTTTCATATTTGGTTTACGTTCAATCTCTCATACCATTTTTTTTCTTTCTTTTTTGCACTTAATATTCCTTTGTTCAATTTCTTGTTCTTTTTGTAATTGGTGTTTCATGTTAATTTTTTTTTTGGTCAAGGTTTCATGTTAATTTTTTTCTATGCAAAACAATGATTTTTTTTTTGTTACGGAAAA
>Ga0228711_1011599_pt1 | contig 11130 bp, 9 predicted proteins | sample MedpolnodulmetaG_2_FD_177996 | JGI IMG/M metagenome (GOLD analysis project Ga0228711, IMG submission 177996) | Root nodule microbial communities from Medicago polymorpha collected in Santa Monica, California, United States - brown nodules | ecosystem: Host-associated > Plants > Roots > Nodule...
TACCTTTGAAAAAAATATGAAAAAAACAAATGAAATTGAATTTTAGTTACCGAACTGAACTGAACTGTTATTATTAATACCTTTGAAAAAAATATGAAAAAAACAAATGAAATTGAATTTTAGTTACCGAACTGAACTGTTTCAGTTCAGTTTCAGAACTGTTAGTAATGGTTCGGTTTTTTTTTTGGTTCAGTTCAGTTTTTGGTTTTTTTGCCCGCCCCAAGATAAAACTACAAAGAACTATTTAGTGTCTGTGAAATGAAAAATAGAAAATTGGTCCTTAAGAATTTAAAATGTGGTTCAAATTAGTAATTTTTTCATTACTCGGGGACAATGTTGATTCCAGAGTTTTTTATATTTGTAAACATGATTTGTTATAACATGTTATGACATGATTTTTTATATCCACATGGTTGACTGCATTAGTGGAAAGACCTTTGATTATTGTTGTTTTACAAGCAAGCAAATGTATAAATTAAACAAGTATTACTAAATTTGAAATGGTAGTTGTTCCGTAGTTGAGATATTCATGTTCGTTGTACATGATGCAGATCCTGATAGACCACGGAATGACAAGGCAACCATCATCACAGAGACAATCCAAGTGCTAAAGGACATAACATCTGAAGTTGATAGACTGAAAACAGAGCATAAATCACTTTCTGAAGAGTCACATGAAGTAAGGTTCTTTTATTTATTCAATTTTTCTTTAAGATCAACCTTGTGTGCAGCTTATTTATTCATTTGATTTTATATTCACAGCTAATACAAGAAAAGAATGAACTCCGAGAAGAGAAAGCGTCTTTAAAATCCGATATAGAAAATCTTAATTCTCAGTATCAGCAGAGAGTCAGAGTCATGCCGCCATGGACTGCAATTGACCATTCTGTTGTCATGAGCAGCCCTTATACGTACCCCGTTCCTATGCCAATGCCAATGCCAATGCCAATCCCTCCTGGTCCGGTTTCCATTCACCCACCACCTATGCAACCTTTTCCTTACTTCGGAAACCAAAATCCTGGTCATATTCCAAGTCTATCCTCAATGTATATTCCATTCTCGGCTCCAGCTATCCCTCCAATAGAGATGCCATCAGCTCAGTATCCTTCTACATCCCACATGTTTAGTCGAAAAGAGTCTCGAAGCAAGTCACCAGGTCATAGAAGAAGACCTAGTGATGCAGAAAGATGTAGTGTGTCTCCAGATGTGGCAACAGAGCTTGAGCTTAAGATGCCTGGATCATCAACACAACAGGTATATTATAAACAATTTATATATATCATAAAAATCCAAACTTGTTTCAGTGCTAAAACGGACTGACCTTCATTCTGATTTCTCTAGGATTGCACATCTAGAGGAAAGAAGGCAAAGCATTCGGTGATGAGTGATAGAATCATCATAGATGAGAGTGCTTCGAGCCAGTATTCTGCATCTCAGGGACTTCAAGATAGCTCCAACAGCGTCAGCAACACTCCAAAGGCCGGTTAATTGACTTTGTATATGGATTCTTGTAACACTTGACCATATGTTAATTCAGGTCATTTAATTTACTCATACATATAGTTGTTTCCAATTCATAGTTGATCCTGGGTCTTGGGGTATAATTTGGCTATAGGTTCTATAATTTCTACAACAAAATGATCAATGGAATAGTTATTTCCGGTGCAACTAAAACTAAAGCTGGGATCTTGCTGAGTTTCGCCTCTACAACTTGGGTAGCTCAATGATGGTTCTTACTCGAGATGTATGCATTGATTCCTAACAACTAATGCATCATAACTCTCATGTGTAGGTTACATACCATATATATAACTAATTTTTGAGCCATTTGAGTGCTTAAGAATCTCTCAGACAGTGTAAATATAGATTAGCATGTGCATATTGTAGATCATCAAGTTAGTTGATGCAATACTGTGAATTTTCGATGTGACTTTTCTGCCTATTTTCATCATCTTTTGTAGTGCTTCCATAACTCTGATTGTCGATCAAAGACTCCTGATTACAATAATTTATACGTGTGATTTGAGAAGTAGATATAGTTAATTTCACCAATAAAAAAAGAAATGGATATGATTAAAGCCAAACAATTTTTATGATTTAATAGTTATGATTAGTGGTTAGTGTGCAAATTCTTTACATTTATCTTTAGAGGAGCCAACAGATGTTAGGTTTGTTTGGTTTACACCGAATATGGAAAAAATGAAACAATTTTAATTGGTTTGATTTTTACGATGGACAATATTTTACAATTTATAGATTTATTTTAAAATATTTTTTAGGGAATTATCTTAAAATATTGATATGATGATGTTTGGTAAGACTAAATTTTGATAAAATATTTTTTTAGGGAATTATCTTAAAATATTGATATGACGATGTTTGATAAGACTGAATTTTGAGTTTATAGGAAATATCTTATAGTTTATAGGTTTATATGACCGAAATAAACCAGTTTAATAACTTTTTTTCTTCACACAGGCTTATAACATTTGAGTTTATAACTTATCATTCTTTTATCGATTTTAGCTTTATTATCTTAATTATAAAAATTAAATTGTTTTTATGTCATTTCATATTTATCAATTAATTTAACCACTAATTTTACAAAATTTAAAATCAGTCAAATAACTTGACCAATTCAATTAAATTACTTATCAACAATCTGTTGTCAATTAGTTTATTCCTTACCAATTAACCCTGAGTCATCCATTACTTTTTAACTAAACTAGTTACAAACCCGTGCTTCGCACGGGTTCAATAACGTATTCGATAAAAAAAAATCGAAAGAAGAGATGTTAAAACGACGGAACATTGTGATTCATCATAAAATATATATGGTATGATTAAGAGAACATATAATCAGTTTATGAGATTAGGAATTGACATAATATTTAGGATGAAAACAGTTGGAACCAATGATGTGTGAATTATGATTACATATTATCCAAAATTATAAAAAAGAGTGTTGTTGTTATAGAGTTACCAAAAAAGGATTGATACCCATATTTACATCAGATGAAATCAAGGAAAGAAGTAGCATCGGTGAGTGAAGGTAATCTAGTCTAGGATTAGAGTTAAGGTGATCTGTTCAAAGTGCGGATCATGAACACCAAATCTTTATTTGGGAACGACTTGAACGTGCATATTTTTAGGTGGCTTCTCTAGATCAAAAATTAGCTTATCACCTACCTCTAACATAGGTTCTCGGCAAAAGTTGAACCATTGGCCGCCGAAGGATTTTTCGTAACTTGCTCTCTTTGTCGTTATCAAGCGACACTTATACCTTTTTTGAGCTTGTTTGTCGACGAGTGTGATTGTTTTCCGTGTTCCTTTTAGAAATGTCCCTGATATCTCATTTGGGAAGTGCTAGGTACAAAACAAATTGAAGATAAATAAGAACCTTGCTGCATATGCAGTTGGCCAAATCCATCTCTTTCACCATAAAACCCGTGCAGGATCTCAAATCTAGCCATTGACTACAAAATGGAAGCAAAGAACTCAAGGTAAATAGATGGTAAATGATAAAGCTATGGAGTATTTTTCCCATAGTGTTACATCAACTATATTCCCACTGCATAAGGAAAGACATCTTTCAGGTCATTATCAAACTTTTACAAAATCCTATCATCTGATGCTGACAAATTAGAAAATAATACCTTTTATCTTTCAACACAATGTTCATACACGGTTTCTTTCCAGTCCCAATTGACGTTGTCTTGACAATCTCATGAAGATGCCCGATGATTTCTTAAAAAAAATTACATCTATAAGAACATTATAATCGGAGAAAATCAGAAATAAATTAAAGCACATAACTATACCATTTAAAACGCCAGTTTTGAATTTTCCATCTTGAATTTCCTTAAATGACTTAAAAGCGAAATTCATGAGTAAGAACGTTAGTTAACTTGTCATACTTCAGCACCTTTGTACCAGAACCAAAAACAACCTTAAAGGGATTAAATGCAATGTCATTATCAAACACATGATAATTATACAAAGTATAAGTCTTGTTTTCCTCGATCAAAGCCTTCCAATGCTCCAATTCTCTCTATATTGAGTTATTACATGAACTCAATCACCCTAAATCCGAGAAAGAAACCAAAAAATATAAATAAATCAAAATGTATACTAATAAGTAACATTGATAAATCATAAAGGAAATTACAAAAAATCTTAACTAACTCATCTAACCTTTGCATTACAAATAATGAGCTTCATATGTTAATTCTCATTACTACCAGTCACAATCCAAGAATCTAGTACTCCAAATACTATTTTCCAAATGTCCAAATCATTTTTGAGATCTTTAAAATAGTCATAATCCCTTGACATTGAAAGTCCTATATAGAAATACAATAATACATCATTTAATTTTATTCCCTTTGTTCATTCTGATATCGAAAGAAGCTAACATATTTCTATGTGATCAATTTTTGCATCATCAAATCAACCTGATCTTAAATGCACAAATTTATGTATCATCAAATTTTTGAACCTCAATGATATGACCAAAACAAATGTTATGAATTATAAATTATAATAATATAAAAAAATGTTTAAAATATTTTCTGAAGGCTAAAAATGTTAAAAAAATAAAAGATATTTTTTTTTACAAATACTATATTTACTCAATAACATTTATTTTGTGTAACATGAATACAAATATGTATCATCATATAAATGACTTGTTAAATATTTGAATAGGAGAAACAATTTAAGGAGTCTGAAATAATAACATAAATAATATCAAAATAGTTGGTTTTTTCTATTTCAATTATACTCTATAACAAATTCCGTTATTAGAATACCATATTTTTGGTGTCTTTCAAAAAGATAAGAATTTATATTATATGATATTATATTTGTTACATTGTTGGTGTCATGGAAACATATATGTTTAGTTTTTTTGAATAAGAAAAAGATATGCATAGTTTGTTTGTTACAATATAAAGGTGCAAAATATATGTATAAGTATAATTTTTTTAGGCATCTAGACCTTTTTTGAAGAAAAGACATCTACTATTTTACTTTTAATTAAAATAAAAATTTTATAAAAATAATCATACGCATTATGCAACGTCAAAAAAAACTATATGCATTAGCGTAACAAAAAAACAGACACAAATAAAGTATTATTCTAAACATTAATGTGTGTGTGTATATATATTTGCGAGGTTGAAGAAAGAAAATAAAAATTTTGGTATCATTAAATGATAGCGTGAATAAATGTATTTGTGAGGTTGTGATGACTAAACGATATTGATATTAAATATATAGGTGATAAAAAGATAATAAAATTCCTTTGAAAAAAGGGTAATAAAATTAAATGGGACCTCCTTAAAAAAAATTAAATGGAACCGTTCAAAAAAAATTAAATGGAAGAAAAATACATATTGAAATATAATATTAAAAAATAAAATAAAATGTTCCAAACGTGAATTGAAGAGAGATGCTTGTGAAATAAATTGTAGAGAAGTAGTTTTTTGAAGTAGCATTCAACAACTTTTGACCAAAGCTCATTCCATTCAATTTTATGCATTAAAAAAAGTACCTTTTTTAGTAAGGACTTAATTGATATTGTATTTGGCCTAACTTCTCCTTAAAAATGTGGAGAAGTTGAAAAAAAAACTGGGTCAAACGGTATCTTAATCTCCCACTACGGCAGCGTAGAAGCAACTGAATTTGGGAGAAAAAATTGGAAAATAGTTAAAAATAAAAAAATTGGAAAATAGTTAAAAGTTTTTAAAAATATAAAAATTGGAAAATAGTTAAAAAAATCGGTGAGATGGCACTCAACCAAGCAACACTAATAAAAATTATGTGCATTAGCTTAACAAAAAAACAGACAGACGGACATAAAATATTACTCTAAATGTTAATCTGTGTGTATATATTCGCGAGGTTGAAGAAATAAAAATATTTGGTATCATTAAATGACAGCGTGAATAAAAATATTTGTGAGGTTGTGATGATTAAACGATATTGAAATTAAATATATAAGTGATAAAAAGATAATAAAATTTCTTTGAAAAAAGATAATAAAATTAAATGGAACCTCCATGAAAAATTAAATGGAACGGTTAAAAAAAAAAGTTAAATGGAAGAAAAAAACATATTGAAATATAATATTAAAAAATAAAAGAAAAGGTTCCCAGTGTGAGTTGAAAAGAGGTTCTTGTGAAATAAATTGTCGAGAAGTAGTTTTTTAAAGTAACATTTAACAACTTTTGGCCAAAGCTCATTTCATTCAATTTTATGCATTGAAAAAAATTACTTTTTTTAGTAAGTACTTAATTGATACTGTGTTTGGTCTAACTTCTCCTTAAAAATGTAGAGAAGTTGGAAAAAAGTCGGGTTAAACGGTATCTTAATCTTCCACAACAACAATATAGAAGCAACTGAATTTGGGAGAAAAAAATTAAAAAATAGTTAAAAGTTATTAAAAGTATAAAAATTATAAAATAATTAAAAAAAATTGTGAGGGGCAAAATGGGAAATGCGCCCATATAATAGTGAGGTGGCAACAACCATATCTCACCTCTTAGGAAATTACAAAAATGCCCCTCCTAAGGGCAAAATGGTAAAATCATAGGGATTAATATTTAATATATAGTAAGTAGATGTGCCAAAATATATTTTTCATTTAATTATGAGTATCATATATAGATGTTTGTAGTATAAAATATATGTTAATTTGCAGGTGTGGTAGACGATAGTCTCCTTCACTATAGATCACTCCATAGGTTTATTGAGAGCGGTAATTGGAATGATGCAAACGCATTCATGAATAGGGATGAAACATCAATGTTTTCCACGTCTTCTTCGGGAAGGACTATTCTTCATGTTGCAGTGATTGCTGGTCACGAAAAAATTGTGAAGAAATTGGTGAAGGAAGGGAAAGATAGGTTAGTGAAAATGAAAGACAATCGTGGTTACACAGCCCTAGCTCTTGTTGCTGAGTTGACTGGAAACACCAATATAGCAAAGTGTTTGGTAGAGAAGAAGGGATGGAAGGTCGTTGGACAAGACTTGTTATCTATGAAGACCAACGACGGTGAAATTCCTGTTCTTCTTGCAGCCGCTAAGGGACACAAAGAAATGACTAGTTATGTTTTTCCTAGAACTCGGTTGGAAGAAATGGCCGATAAAAATTTCCACAATGGTGTTTTGCTTCTAACTCGATGTATCAATGCAGAAATATTTGGTGAGTCGTGACATATATTTGATTAAATTAAAGTTTAATTAATGTTAATGGAGTTTTTTTACGATATGCTAATATGTTGTCAATTAGGTGTGGCTTTGAGTTTACTCCAACGATTCCCGTAATTGCCACTTGCCCACAAATCCGAATCTGAAACTGAATCAGATGGCGTGCAACCCTTATATGCATTGGCAAGCATGCCTTCTGTGTTCCCAAGTGGCAATAGATATGGATTCATATGAAGATTCCTGTACAAAAGTAAGTCAATATTTTTTTATGATTGGTGTATTGACCATTACCATTACCATAAATACAAAGTAAAAATATACTAGTGTTTCCTATGGACCGATTGGGTATATTCAATACAAGTATATATTTAAAGTTAATGGAGAATCACGACTAATCTAATTTTGTTTTCAGTTTTGAGATTACCATACATAAAAGTGCAAAACTTATATGGGATAACTGTGATTGTATCAAATGTTGTTCCAAAGGAAAAACAACTCAAAACATCTTTCACAGGTACGGATTGCACACCTTATCAAACTTGATAACAAATAATTTGTGTAATATATTCATTGATTTTTTTGTTTAATTGTTGATAATAAAGTCATTTGATTTAACATTTGTTCAGATGATATTAAACTTTAGATAAAGTTTAATTAATTGTAATTTTGATAAAGTAAAATATGAAGTCCTTTCATCAAGTATTTTTTTTAAGGCCTAAGACAGTGTCTTTGTGGCCTTGCAAGAAACATTTGTCTTCTCATTTACAGTCAAAAAACAGAATTGAAATGTCTTCTATCTTTTTGAAGTTCAACTTTGCATGTTATACTAAGCTGGAAGACTGAAGAACTTCAAAATGTTGTTCAAATGAAGATTAACACGACTGTCATTGCAGGAGATTGGGAGAATAAAACAACGACTATTTCAAATGGATTTGAAGGCATTGGATGCTTATTCAGTTGAGAGCGTTGAAAAGGGACTTTTGTACGAAGTGTACAACCACTATCTCCACTACTCTATTTTTATGTCTGCTAGTACAAGAACAACAATTGTGCCTGCAACGGTGTTCCTCCAGACTTGGAATGGATTTGAAATTGATCCTTTATAGGACAATAACCAAATCAGGCATAAGATCATTGGTGATCTGATCAAGCTTCAAACGACTCTATTTTGATGTGCTGACAATTTCCAACGTATCTTTCACACCTCTATATAAAGGAGTGAAGACCTGCTGTTTGGATACTCAAGACTCATACAACAATTTTATAAGTGCCAAAACTCTGCTGAAATTGTTTCACATCAAAAGTTCACTTAGAATTTCTTATCAAAGTTCATATGTTAGAAATTCTAGAGTCTTAAGAGTCTGTATTTGGTTTGTATTGTGAACACCACTGATTGTATATCAAGTGTTCAACCTAAAACAAATTTCTTTTTAATTCTGTTTGAAAAGAAGTCTCTTGCTTGTGTGCTTGAGCATAGGAAGTCTCTTGATTTAGTTCAGGAGCATATGAAATCTCTTGCAGTTGTTCTTGAGTAATTTGAAGTCCCTTGCTAGTTGTAGCAGTGAGCAGTTGTAATGAGATATTAGATATTAGTGAACTCTCCTTGGAAGTGCAAGGGGGACAAGACTACTTCCGGTTTGTGGAAGGAACCTTTATAATTGCTTTGTGTCTTTCTTCTCTCTCTCTCTCTCTCTTTCTCTCTCTCTCTGTTTTTATCCGCTGTATTTAGATTCTAATTATCACTTCAGAAGCTGAACTCTATCTGCTTCTGATCAGTGACTTCAGTAGGAGAAAACGAAGAAAAAACTAACAAATTTCAACCCCCCTTCTTGTGTTTTTCTCACCTTCAATTGGTATCTAGAGCCTTGGTCTGTTGTCTTAACACTTAACAGTGTAACATAAAAAGATCTGAGAAAAACATGTCTGGTGAAGACACCTCTAGAAACAACAATGATGTACCATATGATTATGGTGACAAGAAAGCTGAGTCTGTTAAAGTTCCAAAGTTTAATGGAGATCTTGAAGAATTTTCTTGGTGGAAAACCAATTTCTACAGTTATGTCATGGGTTTAGATGAAGAACTATGGGACATTCTGGAAGATGGTGTTGGTGATTTAGTCCTTGATGAAGAAGGAGCTGCTATTGATAGAAAGAAACACACTCCTGAACAGAAGAAACTTTACAAGAAACATCACAAGATCATAGGATCATTAGTCACTGCTATACCTAAAGCAGAATACATGAAGATGAGTGACAAATCTACTGCAAAGGCAATGTTTGCTTCTCTCTGTGAAAACTATGAAGGTAGCAAGAAAGCAAGAGAAGCAAAAGCTCTTATGCTTGTTCATCAGTATGAGTTGTTTAAAATGAAAGATGATGAAAGTATTGAGCAAATGTACTCAAGATTTCCGACTCTAGTTTCTGGACTTCAAATACTGAAGAAAAGCTATGTAACTTCTGATCATGTGAGAAAGATACTGAGAAGCTTACCTGCAAGATGGAGACCTAAAGTTACTGCTATTGAAGAAGCTAAAGATTTAAACACTCTAAGTGTTGAAGATCTTGTCAGCTCTCTCAAAGTTCATGAGATAGGTCTAAATGAGCATGAACCTACTAAGACGGTTAAATCTATTGCTCTGTCATCTAAAGGGAAGTCATCAAAAGCTTTTAAAGTTATTGAATCTGAAGATGAATCACCTGATGGAGATTCTGATGAAGATCCTACTGAGAAGATGGTCATGCTTTCCAACAAACTTGAGTATCCGGCAAAGAAGAACATGAAGTTTCTAAGCAAGAGAGCTGGCTACAAAAGCATCAAGAAAGAAGATCAGAAGGGATGCTTCAACTGAAGAAGCCTGGACATTTCATTGCTGATTGCCCTGATCTTCAAAAGGAAAAGTCAAAGGACAAGTCAAAGAAATCAAGTTTCAACTCAAGAAAATTCAGGAAGCAGATTAAGGAGAGTTTAATGGCAACCTGGGAAGATTTAGACAGTGAATCTGGGTCTGAAAAGGAAGAAGCTGAAGATGAAGCAGATGTACCTGTGGGGTTAGTAGCTACACTAACTGTTGGAACAAAATACGTTTAACAAACACTACCCTTAGAGTGGGAGAGATTGTTAGAACGAAAAATGTTTAACATATGTTACCCTTAGAGTTTTGATGATAACAAGGTATTAAAAATTGTCAATTGAATATGCTAATATTTGTTTAAGTGTACAGGACCATAGAATTTTTTTAATATCTTTATAAGGTTCTGGAAGATTAAAACAGAGCAAAAGAATCAATAAAAAGGAAGCTTGAAGCGTTTGAAGAAAAGTGCTCATGAAGTACAAAGTGCTCCTGAAGTGATGACGTCATCAGAAGCAAGTTCATCAGAAACGCCTCATCAGAAGCAAGATCACCAGAAGCTGAAGTTTATCAGGAGATGAAAAATCTTAAAGATTCAAGAGCTGGGAATATGATTTTATCACGCCTAAGCATTGCAAAAGACTGAAAGAGTATTACAACAGCCCTTGAGATGAAATTTAAAAGCATTGGATGCTTGTTCTATCAAGAGCGTTGACAAAGGACAATTGTACGAACTGTACAACCACTTCCTCCACTACTTTGTCCGTGTCTCTGCAACAAGACAAGAATAATAGCTCTGCTTACAGAAATGTTCCTTCATACAAGGAATGCATTTGAAATTGATCCTTCATAGGATAATAACCATATCAGGCAAAAGATCATTGGTGATTATCAACAAGCTTCAAACGACTCTTTTTTGTGTTCTGGCAATTCTCCAACATATCTTTCACACCTCTATATAAAGGAGTGAAGAGCTGCTAGTTTAGAGGACAATACGACAGACTTAGGCAATACACACGCATACAAAAGCTAGACTCTCAAGGTGAGAAAAACTACAAGAAGGGGGGGG
>Ga0228711_1011602_pt1 | contig 11126 bp, 9 predicted proteins | sample MedpolnodulmetaG_2_FD_177996 | JGI IMG/M metagenome (GOLD analysis project Ga0228711, IMG submission 177996) | Root nodule microbial communities from Medicago polymorpha collected in Santa Monica, California, United States - brown nodules | ecosystem: Host-associated > Plants > Roots > Nodule...
TATTTGATTCAAAACCACTTGTAGTCATCTCCCTCCAATTACCACCTTTTTTGAATGTCTCCTAAACCACTATTGGTCATGTCATTATATGCCTTTTCCATCAAAGCCTCCTCTTCCCAATTTTTTTTCTCACGTGATCCAAGCAATTATCATCATTAGCTTTTATGTCCTTTGTTTCTCTTAAACATTTGTTGATTGTCTACTAAACCCTTCCCCTTCCTCTTCTTCTCGTTTGAAACCAACAACACACACCTTCAATTTTCTTCTCTCTCAAAATGGAAGAAACACAAAATGTGGCTCTACCACCACTCACCTCTGAAACCGAACCATCACTTCCGCCGCCGCTCTCACCACCACCTCTCCCTCCTCATGAAACTGAATCACCTCATTCTCCTCCTCACTTAACTGAACCGCATCCTCCTCCTTCTCACCAAACCGTGACTTCTCCTCCTCCTTCTCAGCAAACCGAGTCTCCACCATCTCCACCACCAAACCCAAATCTTGCATTAATACCTTTTGTGGAAATCAATCCCAAACCTATGACCACTGTGTTTCCATCCAAAGCTCCTTCTTCTTCTGATCCTAATATTTTTTTTAGCAACTAATAATAAATTATAATGTTGTCTTTTTAAAAATAATATCTCTTCCTCTTCCATTTCTCCCTTCTTTCTTTTATATTAAACAATACTTCAAAGCACTACAAAAAAAAGGCATAATTGCACTTTTGGTCCCCTATCTTTTCAAAAGTTGTGATTTTGGCCCCCTAACTAATTAAAATACAAAACAACCCCTTATGTATTGGATCTTTGGTAGTTTTGGCCTCTAAGATCAATTTTGATTTGATATTCGCTGACGTGGCACCCACATCACTTAAGTGAGGTGCCACATGTATTTTTTTTTTTAATTCATGCTGCCTTTTTTTAATTGGAAAAAAAAAAGTCAAGCTGTCACGTGACCTGCTTCTACAGATGAACGATATAAACTTAGGTTTGTTATAATAAATTATATATGTTATAATAAATTATATAAACATAATGATTATAGTTTTTACTATTTAGGTTGAAATATCTATCTAAATTGTCAACTTACAATAGTAAGTGATAATTACCTACTACCTAGGTAAATGTCAAATTAGAATAGTAAAACAAATAATTTCACACTTGTATAGTGGTAAATTTAGTAGTATAAATACCACACTTTGGTTCATGTAAATACACACCATCTTGGAGAAATTAAAACATATCATTCTACTTCTTTCTCTTTTGATTTCCTTAGTTTGATAAATAGTGTTGTTTATTATTTGAAGTATTATAAATTAAAGTAGTATTTCATATCATCTTATTAGTTCACTAATATCATAAAATAAGTATTTAAATATCTAAATCTTTAACACGTTATCAACACGATCGTTTCTACTGGAAGTTTACACTACTGCTAGGTATGTTATCTATACTCATCACTTTAATATCATTACTTAATATTGTTATGTATATCATTTATCTTTATCATCTTAATATTATTATTATTTGCCCCAGTTATAGAAAATTGGCAATCCGTCAAGTGATTCATAACTAGAGTGGCTATTATTGTTATTATTCCTTTACCTCTTATTATAGAAAACTGGCAACCCGTCAAGTGATCTATAATAAGTATGAATATTATTATTTTAAGTGGTGGTCTAAAACCCCATATATATTATATTATCACGAAAGATAATTTCGAGTAGTGATACTAATTTTTGTTCTTAATGGAGGTTTAAAACCTCATCTAACTTGTATACTTAATGGAGGTCTAAAACCCCATCTAATCTAATTTTACTTTCATGCTTAATGGAGGTCTAAAACCCCATCTAACTTTTACATTTCAATGGAGGTCTAAAACCCCATCTAATCTAATTTTACTTTCACACTTAATGGAGGTCTAAAACCCCATCTAACTTTTATATTTAATGGAGGTCTAAAACCCCATCTATAATATTGATTCATGAGATATTATTAAAAAATAAATAAAATAAAATTTAATGTGATTATCCTATGTATTCATTCACCACATTCATGTTAGCTTATAATTTTCTCTACTACTTGTGTGTCCTAACAGTTAGATGATTTTTAACACTTAAAATATCTTTCTCATTTTCCAACGTTAATAAATGGTAAAATCAACGGTAATGAATAGTAAAATCAACGGTCGTGAACAGTGATTTCAACGGTAATGAACAGTAAAATCAACGACTATGAACAGTGAAATTAACGGTAACTGTAACGGTCATTTTTACAAAATTCACTCTATAAATACTTCACCCCCATTCATAATTTTTTTCACACCACTCTAGAAATATTTACCCATACTTTCAAAATGACTAAAATCTTTCTTCTCTGCATCACTCTACTTGTGGTTATTTTGTTCTTTATCAGTTTCACCCATATTGAAGAATTAGGAAAAGATTTTATAGCATTAATTATAACCAGCGTTTTACCATTACTGGGCTTAGCCTGTGTGGTTACTTTTTGTTTCGGTAGAGACTTAGATTAAAACATTCTCATGCTTTTGTAATCGTTGCTATTAAATAAAATGATATTTTTATTTTCGTCATAGTATATATATTAAATGTTGATTATGCTCTTATGTATGCTAGATATAATCAAGTCGAATGTTAAGCACCAATTCAAAATTTTAAACATAAATGGAGACAACTACATAACTTGGAACAACAACTTAATTGAGTATCTTGCATGTGAGGGACTCGAAAAAATTCTTGAAGGAGACGGTTTGGGAGATGTCCCAGAGGAATTGGCAAAGAAAAAGTCGAAAGTAAATCGGATAATCAAGCACCACCTTGATGATGGATTACAAACAGGGTACTCGAATGCAAAGGATCCCAAGATCTTGTGAGACAAGCTTAAGGCAAGATTTGGGCATCAGAGGAAAGTCCTACTGCCCTCATTGATGGATCAATGGAACAAATTAAGGTTTCAAGATTATAAAAGTGTTGTTGCATATAACTCTGCCATGCACCAAATTATAGCACAATTAGAATTTTGTGGCGTAATTATAACCGAAGAGGAAAAGTTGGAGAAAACATTCTCAACTTTCCATGCATCTCAGGTGTTGTTGCAACAACAATATAGAATGAGGGGATTTACTGAGTACTCTGATTTGGTTGCAGCCCTTCTAGTGGCAGAACAAAATAACGAGCTTCTCATAAAAAACCATCAGTTGCGTCCTATAGGAACAATGGCATATTCTGAAATAAATGCCACAACTTTTAATCAAGGGCGTAGAGGTTATAGTCGCCAAAAAGGACGTGGTGGTCATGCTCGTTTTGGTGGTCGTGGTCGGGGAAGAAATCATGGCCGAAACCATTTTCGTGGTGGAGGCCGTGGATGAGGTTATATGAATTATAGGCCCTTCAAAATTGACCAAACCAACAAGAACCATCAAGGTAAGGGTAAATACATCTAAGAAGGACCCTCTAGAGATAATGATGATCTTTGTTATAGATGCGGAAAGAAAAGTCATTGGTCTAAAGCATGTAGGACACCAGAGTATATGTGTAAAAGATACAAGGCATCTGTAGAGGGAAAGGAAAAGGAAGTAAATTTTAATGAAATTGAACCCAAGGATAATACTACATGCCTTGAGGCTGCTGATTTTATTGGAGGAGAAATTAACATGGATTAAATAATTACTTAAAAATATATATGTATTTGAATAATGTGTGTTGTGCTTGAATTACTTTTATATTTTCAATATGTACTTAATTAAGAACTTGCATGTTGCGTGACTTGTGTAATACGTAATATTTTCATTGTCTATATAAAATAATATTGTTAAATATGTGTTGCTGCTTTACTCTCTCTCTTTCTTTAATCTTATTTTTATTTTAAGAAGGTTAGAAATGGATCATGTCAAAGACATTTGCATCCCAGACAGTGGAACTACACATACGATCCTCAAAAGTAAGAAATATTTCACCAAAATATTTTCTACTAAAGGTGTAATAAACACGATCTCAGGTCCTGCAGATTTAATTGAAGGAACAGGTAATGCTATGTTTATGTTACCAAATGGGACAAAGTTTGTCATTAATAATGCTTTATACTCTCCAAAATCAAAGAGAAATTTCTTGAGTTTTAATGACATATATAGTCAAGGATATGATACTGAGACTACAACCGAAGGTAATATGAAATACATTAATATTACTACTAACATTTTGGGAAAGAAGAAAATTTTAGAAAAGCTACCGAAATTGCCTTCTGGATTACATTATACATATACAAATGAAATTGAATGTAATTTAGTAGTGAAAGAAGATCCCAAAACTATGACTTTATGGCATGACCGTTTAGGTCACCCTGGTTGAACAATGATGCGTAAAATAGTTGAAGGTACCCATGGTCATCCATTGAAAGGTTTAAAACTTACAAGAGAAGATAGACCATGTGAAGCTTGTTCTCTTGGCAAATTAATAACAAAACATTCACCAGGCAAGATTCAGACTGAATCACCTGCATTTCTTGAAAGAATCCAAGGAGATATATGTGGACCTATTCATCCACCATCAGGACCATTCGGGTACTTTATGGTAGTAATTGATGCATCTAGTAGATGGTCATATGTATGTTTCCTATCAAGTCGTGATATGGCATTTGCGAAATTTCTTGCACAAATAATTAAACTAAGAGCGCAATTTCCTGATTATACAATAAAGAAAATTAGACTTGACAATGCCGGTGAATTTTCATCTGAATCATTTAATAATTATTGCATGTCAATTGGAATTACTGTTGAACATCATGTTCCTCATGTACATACACAAAATGGTTTAGCCGAGTCATTAATCAAACGGCTTCAATATATTGCTAGACCTTTAATAATGAGAACTAAGCTACCAGTTACAGTTTGGGGTCATGCAATTTTACATGCTGCAGCACTTATACGCCTAAGGCCAAGTGCTGATCATAAATATACCCCTTTTCAACTTGCAATTGGTAAGGAACCAAATATCTCTCATTTAAGGATTTTTGGTTGTGCAGTATATGTACCAATAGCCCCACCACAAAGAACAAAAATGGGACCTCAAAGAAGGTTAGGAATATATGTGGGGTATGAATCACCATCAATTATTAGATATCTTGAACCTTTAACAAGTGATGTTTTTCGGGCAAGATTTGCTGATTGTCATTTTGACGAAACAAAATTTCCAACACTAGGGGGAGAAAATAAATTATTGGAAAATGAAATAACATGGCATGTACCACATTTATTACATTTGACCCATATAATAAATCATGGGAAGAAAATGTAAAGAAAATAGTACAATTACAAGATTTAGCAAATCAACTGCCAGATTCATTTACTGATTTGAAAAAGGTGACAAAGTCACATGTACCAGCTGTAAATGTACCAGCTCGGATTGAGATTTCGAAACTAAATGATGTAGCAAGTACATCTAAGGCACGTCTAAAGCGTGGCCGACCTATAGGTTCCAAAGACAAAAATCTCCGAAAAAGAAAAGGAACAGAAAAAGTGAATATGATTGAAAGTGATCTTGAAAAGACACTAGATAATGATAAATCTGAAAATGAAAAGTGTACTCTCGAAAAAGCGCAAGATGATGATAATGAGATCATTGATAATGAAACTGAAAACAAGAATGATCTCGAGATTTCAATTAATTATGTTAATACGGGAAATTTGTGGAGCCGAAAAGACATAAATATTGATGAAATATTTTCATTCTCGATTGCATGTGAAATTACAAATGAAAATGATGATCCCGAACCCAGAACTGTTAATGAATGTCAAAATAGACATGATTGGAAAAATTGGAAAGATGCAATAGATACTGAATTAAATTCTCTTAAAAATCGAAAAGTATTTGGACCTATTGTGGTTATACCTGAAGGTGCGAAACCTGTTGGATATAAGTGGGTTTTTGTAAGAAAACGAAATGAGAAAAATGAAATTGTAAGATACAAGGCCCGTCTTGTTGCACAAGATTTTTCCCAACGACCAGGAATTGATTATGAGGTAACATATTCTCCTGTTATGGATACCATTACTTTTCGATATTTAATTGGTTTGTCGGTATTTAATAATCTTGATATGTATTTTATGGATGTTGTTACTGCTTATTTATATGGCTCACTTGATAATGACATATACATGAAAATACTGGAAGGACTTGAGATTCTTGATACATCAAAACCTAGAGAAATGTATGCAATTAAGTTGCAAAGATCATTATATGGATTAAAACAATCCGGGTGCATGTGGTACAATAGGCTAAGTGAATATTTGCTTAAAGAAGGCTACGAGAATAATCCAATTTGCCCTTGTGTTTTTATAAGAAAAACAGTATCCGGTTTTTCAATAATTGTTGTTTATGTTGATGATTTAAATATCATTGGAACTACTAAAGAAATTAAAGAAGTAAGAGAGTACTTAAAGAAAGAATTTGAAATGAAAGATCTGGGGAAAACTAGGTTCTGCCTTGGTTTACAAATTGAGTATACTAAAAATGGTATATTAGTACATCAATCAAATTATACAGAGATAGTGCTAAAAAGATTTAACATGGACAAGGCAAACCCTTTGAGTACTCCAATGATGGGAAGAACACTTAACATTGAAAAGGATCCTTTTAGACCTAAGGAAGATAATGAAGAGGATCTTGGCTCTGAAGTGCCATATCTAATGCTATTGGGGCACTCATGTATCTTGCTAACTGTACAAGACCTGATATAACTTTTGCAATAAACTTATTGGCGAGATTCAGTTCATGTCCTACAAAGAGACATTGGAAAGGAATAAAACACATAATTTCGATATATCCGAGGTACATCTGATCTTGGTTTGTTTTATTCTAACAATACAAAACCAGTTTTCTTGGTTATGCAGATGCAGGATATTTGTCAGATCCACATAATGCTAAATCACAAACTGGATATGTGTTTACATATGGTGGCACTGCAATATCATGGAGATCTCAAAAGCAAACGCTTATAGCAACTTCTTCAAATCATGCTGAAGTAATAGCCCTTCATGAAGCAAGCAAAGAGTGTAGATGGTTACGTTCGGTTTTACAACATATCCAAGGAGCGTCTGGTTTAAAAGTTGATAAGAATCCAACAATCTTGTATGAAGACAATGCTGCATGTGTTACTCAAATGAAAGAAGGTTACATCAAAAGTGATAGAACCAAACATATCCCCCCTAAGTTCTTCTCATTCACACAAGAACTTGAAAGAAACAAAGAGGTGGATATTCATTATATTCGTTCGAGTGATAATGTGGCAGACCTCTTCACAAAGGCACTCCCTACATCAGTTTTCAAGAAGCACATACAAAATATTGGAATGCGTCAGCTTCGAGATATTTAAAGAAGAACATGTGTTTGGTTGAGGGGGAGCATAATGTTGTACTCTTTTTCCCTTATTAAGGTTTTTATCCCAATGAGTTTTTCCTAATAAGGTTTTTAACGAGGCAACAATATGTTCCAATCAAATTACCTTTAACAAGACTTCAATGGAGCACTGTGATAGATATTTCAAAGGGGGAGTGTTATAATAAATTATATAAACATAATGATTATAGTTTTTACTATTTAGGTTGAAATATCTATCTAAATTGTCAACTTACAATAGTAAGTGATAATTACCTACTACCTAGGTAAATGTCAAATTAGAATAGTAAAACAAATAATTTCACACTTGTATAGTGGTAAATTTAGTAGTATAAATACCACACTTTGGTTCATGAAAATACACACCATCTTTGAGAAATTAAAACATATCATTCTACTTCTTTCTCTCTTGATTTCCTTAGTTTGATAAATAGTGTTGTTTATTATTTGAAGTATTATAAATTAAAGTAGTATTTTATATCATCTTATTAGTTCACTAATATCATAAAATAAGTATTTAAATATCTAAATCTTTAACAAGGTTGTTAATTTTGGCCCCCTTTCTTTCATCTTCTCACCATTCTTCTCCAACCCTTGAAAATCTCTCTTCTTCACCATTTCTAGAAAACGATTGACGTGAAAATCAGATAACTAGGGTTCGATTGTTTGAGTTCCTAATTTCAGTTAAGTTTGTGTAACTATTTCGAGTTCCAGATCTAGGGTTTGTGTTACTATTTTCGGAGAGTGAGAAGAAGAGGAGATAAACTCAATTCTTGGGAGTTTGAGAAAAGAGGAGATAAAGATTGAGAAGAGGAGATAAACAAATGGCACTGTGCTGCTATCAATAAACTCAGATTTGGGAATTTGAGAAAAGAGGAGATAAAGATTGAGTTTTTTGAAAAATAAATTTGAGTTCTCTAGATTTTTGGATTTCAACCGTTACTGGCAAAAGGGTCTTGAGAATAAATTTGAGTTTTCTTAAAAAGTTTCATTTTTATGGGTTTTTGCATCAAACTAGTAAATGGGTCTTGTTCTTTTTTGGACTTTTTGTTTGGATCAAAATCTAGAACCTTTGTTTATGTTTGTTTGTTTTTGCAATGTTATAGGTGATGCTGGAGGAGGAAAACAACAGAAGAAGAACGGTGCAGCAGGGGAAGGAAGGAACCGTATACCATTATTTATGGGTTTATGAATTTTTCTGGGTATTGTTGACAAATGAAGATGATGAAGGAACCGTTGTAGAAGCAAGTCTTTCTTTTTTCTTTTTTTTAAAATATTTTTTTCCAATTAAAAAAAGCCAGCATGAATTAAAAAATAAAAAAATACATGTGGCACCTCACTTAAGCGATTTGGGTGCCACGTCAGCGAAGACCAAGTCAAAATTGGTTTTGGATGCCAAAACTACCAAATATCGAATACATAGGTGGCTGTTTTGTATTTTAATTAGTTAGACGGTCAAAATCGCAACTTTTGAAAAGTTAGAGGGCCAAAGGTGCAATTAAGTCAAAAAAAAAAAAAAACTTCAAACCTTATCTATTTCTCATATCTTTCTCTCTTCTTAAACTCTCTATTGCTTACTTCTCTCTTTTTAACTTCTCTTCCAAACCAAACACGCATCAAAATGAAAGGAAAATTTTTATAATTTAATTTGATAGACCTAATAAACTTTTAAAATAAGGGAAGCCATAACATACTTGATTTACCTAACTTTCTTTTTTTCAATTATTATATACTCCCTCCGTCCCATAATAACTGATCTATTTGTAAAAAATATTGTCCTAGACAAATTGACCCATTTTCCTTTTCAATACAATATCTACTTTTTTCCAATTATAACATTAATTAATACTACTTTCATCACTCCCAATTCAATATATTATACTTTGCATTTATGATAAAGAAGAATGCACCAATAGTTGACAAAGACACTCAAAATCATTTTTCTCTTTGTTTCATCTATACATTTTTTTTAATAAGTATGAAATGAATCAACAAATTAATTAAAATGGGACGGAAAGAGTATATTATTGCACATCACGATGCAATTACTTTGATGTCATAGGTCTGCCTTTTCTTTTTGAGGGGTCACAGCGATGGGTTTGTCTTTTACTTATATACAAGAACAATAATGAACGAACTACTCCAAAATAAAATAAAAATATACAGCATTATTACAAGTCCTGCACGATAGAGGTGGTGTGTCACCACCTTAAGAATTTGATTGGGAGATAAGTTTAAAGGGGAATAGAGGAAAATAGAAGCAACAAAAATTTCTATAGTAGTAGGTTTTATGACACAGTCGGTTATAGATTATATTAAATTATAAAATTTTCTTTTTGACAATATTTAATTATAAAAGATAACTATCACAAAAAAAAATGAAAGATAACTACTTCCTTTTTAATATATATTTTTGTCGACTGCAATTTGTTGCATTTTAAAAATAGTGGTACTCTTTGTAAAAAAAAAATAATGGTACTTTTTTTAAACTGTATGAATGCTTGGATATTGTTTAAATACTAACGTTTTTTTTAATGCCGTAAGTTTAACTCATTTGATAAAAATAATACATAATATATATAGGGAAATTGAAGTTAGAATTGAGACTCCACTTTTTTTTTGTCAAGTAATCTATTGGATAGAATTCACCTTTTTCAAGGTGAATAAGTAGGATGTTCAGGATTCGAACCTCGACCTCTGCATATAAAATGCATGTTCCTGTCAACTAAGCTTTTACGTTGACATTGACAAAAAAATATTAACATATTTTTTTTAATTCTAAAACTTTTAGTTTGGAGAATTCAAAATGGAAATGACTTTAGGGAGATTTGAAACGATTTAAAAAAGTTATAATATTTTTATGACATTTTCAAAATTAAAAAAAAAATTATTGATAATTTTCTTCCCTTCTACTCTAAAATAGGACTTCTTCTCCTCTTTCTCCCTTAACTCCTCCTTTCGTAATGTAAATAGTGATTTATGCCAGAATTGATGCATATGTAATACATTTTTTTTATTTTTTAGTAATAATCATTGACTTTGTAATAAAATTCATGAAAATACTGAGGCTTGGTACAAACTCAATTCATTAATTGACTAAAAACATACGCTTTATCATGACAATTTTTTATCGTGTTTGATTTAGAAATTGATCACTTGAGACCGAAAAAACGGATTGGATAAAAACATAAATTCATGTTCCTCGTTAAATCCTGAAACTATTTAGTGAATAAATGAAATCATTTCATTAATTGTACAAATTCACATCTCTAATTTTTGAGGATGCAAGGAGCCCTAGAATAGAAATTTCACACAACAACTAAAGGTGACAAACAAAAGGAAGGTAACGGCGACAGCGGTGGAACGCTGACCATACCCTTAACATCACCGTCCCACAAACCAGTCCAAAAAGACGGCGTTAACGGCATCTCTTTGAAACAGTTCATATCATATTCTGTTATTTTCTCCTTTTTCACCACCGGTTTTACTTCTACCACCTCTTCCTCTTCTTCTTGTTCGCGGCACCTTTTCTTATTGCCTTCCACGGTGGTTTCCGCTGCGTTGACTTCAAGTGGAAAGTTGAGAATTGCTTTGGAGCCACGCAGCCTGAAAGCAGCTGAATCGTAGGCTTTAGCAGCTTCAATAGCAGTTTCAAAAGTTCCAAGCCAAACTCTTGAACCTCTTTTGTTCGGGTCACGGATCTCAGCGGCGAACT
>Ga0228711_1011603_pt1 | contig 11125 bp, 6 predicted proteins | sample MedpolnodulmetaG_2_FD_177996 | JGI IMG/M metagenome (GOLD analysis project Ga0228711, IMG submission 177996) | Root nodule microbial communities from Medicago polymorpha collected in Santa Monica, California, United States - brown nodules | ecosystem: Host-associated > Plants > Roots > Nodule...
TATATTTTAATGCAAGCTTCATAGTGTACGTACTCTACTTTGAGTTGTGTAATAAAATGCACTGGAATAATTAATGCATATCATAGACATAGTTTTAAAAACCGGATCGACCATCGGCTCGGAAAGGTCACTGAAACACTGGGTCACTGGTTGAACCGCATGACTGAATCGAATTAAACTGAATAACTCGGCTGTATAACTTGGTCTTTATAACAAGTTTATATAGATATTAAACCAGATTGAACTCGAAGACCCAATTTATATCCACAACTCTAAATATAATAAATAAATAAATTTTGTTAATATATCATGAAAAATATGGTATAAATTGATTTAAATATTGTTTTTCTATAATTGATTCTTATAAAAAAAAAATCCTCAATTTAAAAATAAAAAAATTAGTTCATCAATATTATATTGGAGTAAGTTTTTCTTTGTTTTACTAAAAAAACAAAAAACTCAACATTAAATTAGATCTGCCTTTCCTTCAAAAAAAAAATTAAATTAGATCTGCCTTCAGTGTTAACAATTATTATATTAAATATGCATTCCTTAAACAAAAGCTTTTGGTGGCCGATTGGTTGATTAATATCTTATATTACCAAAGGTACCAGGTTCGGTTTTTTGTATCGGTTCGACAACCGGTTTGATCATGTGGCACCAAGTCAATTGCATGAGTGATCCAATAGCTGGCTCGAACGGTTATAGGTTCGGTTCTCCGTTGGACCGGTCAGTTTTTAAAACTATGATCATAGATTAGAAACAATTTTCAAAATAAAAATAAGTTTTCTCGAAAGAAAATAAAAAACAAGATATTGATCTTCTATATATGCATCCTTGAAAAATGTAATCTAGATAGATTTAACTTTTGCCTAGATTGATGGAGAGAGAGGGTATGCATGATTGACATGGTCGGTTTTTAACGTTTTACGAGTCTTGGGTATAGTATGAGAAAATTGACTCTTATATAATATATTATAAAAGTAAACTAAAATTTTAACGCTTGAGAATAATAGCACAAAAAAAGCAAAGACAGTTGCAACATGAAGAAACTACTATATCAGTGTACTTTCAATTGCACCAACCAATTTCTTAATAGCATTATAGCACCTAAGAACAATAATTTGAAGAGGAATGCTAGCAACACACATTCTAACACACATTTTTCAACACACTCTCTTTGATTGGTTAAAATTCACATGGGTCCCACCAAAGCATGTGGGTCCCATTTAAATTTGGTGGGACCAATGTGAATTTGAATACATAACATCACAACAAATCAACGAACGAAAAGCACCCGAGAACAACAATAATAGCATATGAGAACAATATGTAAACGAAATCAACAAATCAAACAAATCGAAATAGACAAATCAAAAAACCATATCATACGCAGAGAAAAATGATTTGGCTTTCTAATTCGTTTTTGGTTTTCCAACTGAAGAGAAAAATGTCAAGGAGTTTTTCTTTGAATTCAGCTCTTCACCCTACACATTTTGCTCGCGCCCTACAGTCGTTCCAAATATACCCTTGCGTTAGTTAACTAACGCAAGTGTAAAACTATACGCTAGTTAACTAACGCCACGTCAATTAAGTTGCGCAAGTGTTAAACACTGCGTTAGTTAACTCACGCATAGTGTTAACACATGCGCGAGTTAACTCACGCTCTACTAATATATCAGTACAACATTAAATGTTGTACTGATATGCATTGAATGCAAACTGTGTCATCAAATACCCGTACTCTTAAGATGCTCGTAATTGAACCGAATTACACCAGTTTAACAAGATTATTGGATAATACGACACAATCGATCAAAATTACACAAAAACATCGTTTTCTCACAATCACATAATCACACATAACGATCCAAACGGTCCAAATTACACAAATTCGCCGGTAATGACCCGTAATCACTTAAACACACTTAATGACACGTAAACGATCCAAATTACACAAATTTGTCCATAAATTTATAAAATTACATAATCTCAGATAAATAGTCAAAATTACCCAAATTCATCGTTAAATTACATAAACACAAATTCATTAAAATTCAACAATACGGACACAAATTCGGAAAACATTACACTATTACACTTAAATAATGATTACACTTCAACGGATCGGACAAAAAGATACAAAGTGTTATTCTCAACCATTACCCTAAACATGAAATCAATGTCGCTATCATCTTTGAGAAGTTGTGGATAATACACGGTCTTCCAGAAGTCCTCTTCCTTATCCTCCCCCAAGTCCAGGCCTGGCACATTTACTATGACATGATGTGTTCTATGATTTGAACCAATTTGGATAAAGAAGGCGTCAAGTTTTGCCTTCAACTCGTCCAACTTGTCTGTGGGGTTTACATTCAACCAAGCCCTTTTTTTCACATCTAGATAACGAACTTCAAGTTTAACCGGATCTTGTGCATCTTCAGACATGTTTCACTTCACAAAAATATAATGAAAAACAAATATGAGATAAATGAGATAAAATAAATAGTTGAATAATTATTGACAAAGTAAGTAATGCGAGCAATAATTGGTGTGACATAACCAGGCACCAAAAAAATAATTCATTTCATTTAATATATATAATATTAGTTACATATTGGCCACAAATATCCAAATTACATAACCGGCCACCAAAAAATATGTCGGGGTGTAATACCACCAAAAAATAGGACGAACACCGACCGACCTATTATAAGCGTCCTAACCTATAATAACCTATCTAAGAGGTCTAGTGACATTCCTAAATTTTCGTATTCTTCCATGTCTTCCGTCCATTCAAATTCTTATTCCTTTTTTTGCGGAGTGGGAGTATCACCACAAACAATTGGATTGCGCTCATTTGTTGGTTTTTTTGGCGGTTTCGGCTCCTTGGACATGAGTTCATTGTAAGCGTTTTGTCTATCCAAAAACGCAAAATGCCAATTCTCCGCCTCACCAATCTTGTTGTTCATCCACTCCTTACAACTCGGTGGTAACGGACAACCTTCCTTCAAAATAACATGAAGATAGTGGCCGAGAATTAAGCAAAGACACATGATGTTGCAATGTGGATTAAGTGGAGGAGCACTTCGGATTGGAAAATATGTCTCACATGCACCACCCATTTCGGGCAAAGTCAATAGAACAACGGCTCTTTTTTAGCAAGAAGCAATAATGTGACCCATATCCGGAGTGGTCATCCACTTATCTACCGGCGCAACACCAATTGTACATTTTGGAGGGTATAACGCTCCTTCGCAGGAACCTTCACCGGAAGCTTTATTTTTGGCCGGTTTCGGTTTAACGTCATCACCCGCGACATTGTCAACCATCTCACTATATATCTATTGAATAAAAAGATTTACAAAGGAAGAATAAATAAATTACTTGTGGAACAAGCTAACCAAGAACAAAAGTGGCGCAAAAAATTCAAAAAATAAGACTGCACAGTGGCGTGACTTAAGTCACGCAACACTTTAACACCTGCGTCACTTAAGTCACGCAGCCTTTACCACTTGCCCAAGTTAACTTGCTTACCTAGCCCTATTGCTTACGAAAACCAGACGAACCAAGCACAAAAACCAGCAAAATAAGATGAGTTTTGATGATACAATACCTGATATTTGGTGCTTGATGAGCGTAGAAACTTGCTTCCTGACAATTTGCAATGATTTGGGATGAGGATTTTGACCCAAAAAATCGCACTTTTTGGGTTTTTGAAGGTGGAGGGAAAGAAAATGGTGCTTGGAGTTTGGACTGATGGGTTTTGTACGAAAACAGTAACACTGCGTGACTTAACTCGTGCAGCGCTACTTAAGGTGCGCAAGGGTATATTTGGCATGGTTGCAGGGCGCGAGCGAAATGTGTTGGGAGAAGAGAAAAATTCTTTTTCTTTTAAAGGGAATGCTTGAAGGATATCATGGGTCAATAGAAGGATTTGGATTTGAGCCCATTTGTATAATTTGATATGTACACCCCACCTGTAAAATGAAATTTGCTATATACACCTCATATAAAAAAATGTGGGCCATCTACAAACTTGGGCAGTCGGCCATCGCACTGCCGGCCTATGCCCAAGACCGACCCTGATGATTGAAACACGACAAAGAGTGGTGATATTGATGACCAACTGTAGTTATATATATATATATATATATATATATATATATATATATATATATATATATATATAGAGAGAGAGAGAGAGATATTGAAGGTTAGTTATGTAAAATTAATGGATTATAGTTTTTTACAACTACGATCACGTTTTTAATAGTTGTGAAATATGTAAAGATATAATAAGTGTATGAGGGAGTATAAATAGGGATGGAGAGTATAAAAAATGTGAAAACTAATACGTAATAAAAGTGAAAGAATTATGTTTCCTTCTATGTAATGGGTACGAGAAGTACTATAGCTAAGCGATAGCAAAACAAAAGAATATCTCCCACACAAAAAAAAAAAAACAAGAGCGAAAACTAAAACAAGACCATAAAATCATTTAAATTTCTATCAAGATCCACCACCCCAACCAAATAGGAGAAAGACTATGAACAAAACCCCCTACACTTAACCAACCCCTAGAAAAATTCGCTACTTTCTAAGAGCCACTTTCGAGAACTAAATTTAACTAGATTCCCAAACTGGAGCACATGCGTCTCCTGCCCTAAATAAATATGAGCATTACGAGATCAACACAAGGACCGCACAACAGTTTGCTAGACTAATAACAAATCTACACCTCTCCTTTTTTTCCTACCGTAAGTCTTAACAAAAACTACGAAGACTCGTTAAATGTGGAGGTAAAACAGACTCCCACCCAACCAATCTGACTTAAAAAGGACATCTTGCAAAAAGGTGATAAGCCGACTATATATATTCATAACAAAATCATTCCTAGGGTTTTACAAGCCTTAGATATAGTATGAGAAAATGACCCCTTATATTATACATCATAAAAGTAGACTGGAATTTTAACACCTGAGAATAATAGCACAAAATCAGGAAAGACGGTTGTTACAAGGAGATATTGCTATATATCAGTGTATTTCCAATTGCACCAGTTTCTTAACAGCATTATATCACCTAAGAACAATAATTGAAATACATAACACGAGAACAAATCAGCAAACCAAAAGAACCCAAGAACAACAATAATATCACCTGAGAATTATACATAACCGACATCAACAAATCAAACAAACTGAAATAAACAAATAAAAAAATTCTAACGTACGTAGAGAAAAATATTTGGCTTTTCAATACCTTTTTGGCTTTCCAACTGAATAGAAAAATGTCAAAAAGAATATTGTTTTTATTAAGGGAAAAGACCATAAGGATATCATGGACCAACATAAGGATTTAGATTTGGAATTGGATTTGGGCACAATTGTACGATTTAATATATACACTCCACCTATAAAATAAACTTTGCTACATACACGCCCATTATAAAAATAAAAAAAAAATTGTGGGCCCTTATGGGCCTGGGCCCTCAGCCGTCCCACTCCTGACCTTTGCCCATGGCTGGCCTGGTTTATTACATAAAACCTGTGAAGCCCGGATACACTAAAATGGAGACGTACCCATATCAGATACCGATACTCCACAAATACTCTCGGATACGTACCCACGAAATATCATAATTAATTATTTTAATTTAAAATATATATTGTATTGGATACTTATGACATACTCGACAGATACACACAGATACTTCACAGAGACGTATCCTGAAGAAAAAAATTGAGGGTAAAAAAAACGAGACTGTGTTGTGAAAATTCAATAGAAATGTATATGATTCAATTTAATATATGAATCACTATAATTATTTTTCGATTAACCAATTAAAAATTTTGTTTTTTGTGGATGAAAGTAGCGAGAAAGAGAGAGGAGATTCAATCAATCAACATTAAACAAACTTTGTTTTGAGCTCTTTTTTTGATGCATTTGTTGATATCCTAACATATGAATGAAAATAAAATATGATTTATACGAAAACTTTACATTTTTTATCTTGATCACATGTATTATTTTTTTGTAAATTGTGACTTTTATGATTATATAGTATTGAAGAGTAATCAATATTTTTTTTTAAGTATTTTACATGCATGTAAATTTTAGTATAAATATTTTGTTACCGTATCTTAGTCGTATTGTATCCTAAATTTTAAAAATTTCGCGTATTCGCATACCCACATCTTATCATACCCACATATGTACTACATATCCGAGCTTCATATCATAAAACATAAGAAATACCCTAGAATCAAATTTTATCATATGTTCTTTCTTTTGTTTGGGTGTATTAATCTTCTGGTTTAATTTATTGAGCTTCCCCATCATTAATCAAAGCTATTTAATAATCAATTTGATTTATTTGTATTTAATCCTTGATATATAATATAAATATCAATAAAAAATTATAATATTTCACTCAATTGATAGGATGACTAAATCTATTTAGTTGATCTGGCACATTGTTGATCTCGGATTCAATTTAAGCAATACCAATCATTATATTTTTTTGAAGGATTATCAGTAATAATCTATACGTGTTGGTTTTTCTAAAATCACTTGCATGAAAATTTTATTCATCAACCTTGATGAACTGAGTTGAATATTGACAGACAGCAATAATACTCCATAGAAAGAATCTAAAATTTTGATATAGATAACACTTCTACCAGAGTGTTATTTTTATACTTTTTGTAGGGATAGTGTGTTAATTTCTTTTGTTAACAATTATTTTAATATTTTCATTTTTGAAAACAAATCATAACCATCAGTATCAAAATATTCATTTTTTTTTACAATCAAAATATTCATTTTTGATAATCCACCTCAATGTCTTCAAAAGAATATGAAGATCATAATGAAAAATGAGACATTTACTTCTTTTACCCCGAAAGAAACAATGAGGGATTTTTTATTTTATTTTTAAAGAAGTTTTCCACTACTAAATACTGCATACGTGATTAATATTGGACCGTCTTTTGTTTTTTTCTTTCAATCTTTTCTAATTAGTAATTACTATAGAGAAGTCAACCTTCTAGAGAAACAACATTAACACGAAGTGTTATTTTTTTTGAGGGAAACATAAACACGAAGTTGAAGAGCGAAAAAATTATAGTTCGTACAAATTTATAATTGTTCTCATTTTTATTTTGACAATATTAAAAAATCATTAATTTTAATTAATTATTAGTCACAAATATTTGTCTCGTGTATGACTTTATAAACTCAAATCAATATATTATAATTATTTTTATTTAAAGAATATAAATAAAATTAACTAATGAATAAATGACAAGGAAGCGTTTGTCCTATGTAAGAATTCTATGTGTCAACGACTCCTTTAACAACTTACTTAAAAAAAACAATGTTACAAAATCCAAATGTAAAAATTTATACTTTGATTATCATAACTAGCGGAAAGACAAACACTACCGTATCCGTCTAACGAAATTATTATCAAAGTCTGAATTATTTATCAACTCGACATATTTTGGTTTTCATGTATATAAAATTAAATTAAATTAACTATTATTTGTTGTTTATTCTAATAATAATTAGTAAAATGATAACATTAATTAGTAAAATGATAACATAAATATATAAATGACTTGTTATGTGAAGAAAAAACCATATCATTGCGATAAAAGAATGTCTTTAAAAGTTACATTTTTCGTAAAGTCTCTATCTTCTTCTTATGTTGAATTTTGAGAAACTCATCTTGATAAAGCTACATATAATTAATGGTTGAAAATACGTCGTGAAAGATAGATTCCAACATTGGTAATGGTCTACCCTTATGACTTATTTACGAAAATAGCAAAACTTAGTCTAACAAAATTGTTATCTTCTGAGCACAAAAAATAAAAGGTTTGATTTTAGTTTTGGAAGAATAATAATAAAAATAAAAGCGCCTTGGGATTATTGGTTCATCGTAATAACAAACCCTTCACAAACAAACTCTAAACCTAAACTTTATATTGGACCTACTTTCTAAAGACAAGTTTCTCTTAAGCGTATCAAAGCTTCTTTCGAAGTCAGTGAGTGTATTTCTCTAGCAACCACGCCTATTCTCATGGTTGATTGCTATTAGAATCCTTGAAGAACGAAACTTTATGTGTCTCAAGGTTTGCTAGACTATTCTCATGTTTCGCAACCCTTGTCTAATTTCACTTGTTCCAATATCAAAGCTCCACTGTCGCATTATGAATTGATATTTGTGATGATGAATTAACAAATACTAACCCTCTGTTGTCGCATTATGAGTTTGGTATTTGTTAATTCATTATAAAAACGGTGAAATTAGATTAGAAAGTAGATTTATATAAAATTAGGGTTTATGGTTTGGTTTGATTAGGATTACGTCATTAGACTTATCCAACAATCTCAAGACAAGAAGAGTCTACTCACTCATGTTCATCATAGACATAGAAGAGAAGAAGAAGAACATAAAATAACAAGAAAGTAAAAAAAAGAACTTTTATTAAGAAAGACAATTGTCACTATTGAATTCCAAGAACAAAAGATGAATTGTTATGATAACTAGCTACTCTATTTAAAGTTTTCAATGACTTAAGCCCTAAGAAAATATATCACTAGAATGTTCCACAAGAAACCACGGGCTTTTAGGTCAGAAATAAACTAATAGGTAGCTTGTCCTTGAAGCAAAAGCAGCAAAAGAGTATCCTGAAGGTTGGCACGGACGTGTGGCTGGTGGCACGGGCCGTGCCAAGTCTCTGACTTGGGGGAAACATATTTTTGTCCTCAATTTTCGTATTTTCAGCCCGAATCAGCTTCAAATCCTCTTTCTTTTGCTCCAAGGCTAAATCTTTCAATTATTTGTTTCTGAAATTAAATAACTTGCAATTGAAGTAAAATAGTTCTAAAAAGGAAATAATATTAAATAAAACGGAATCAAATATAAATAAAACGGACTCAAATATTATATTAAAAACGCTAATTATTGACTCATCACTTATTCTCATGGTTGATTGCTATTGAAATCCTTGAAGCACGAAACTTTATTGTCTCAAGGTTTGCTAGACTATTCTCATGTTTCGCAATCCTTGCCTAATTTCACTTGTTCAATATCAAAACTTCATCTTTCGATACTTCGCTTGATATTTGTGATTATGAATTAACAACTATCAACCCTCGCCTTTCGGTTTATTGATTTAATACTAGTTAATTCATTATAAAAACGGTGAAATAGATTAGAAAATAGATTTACATAAAATTAGGGTTTGAGGGTTGGTTTGAAAAGGATTAGGTCATTAGACTCATCCAACAATCCCAAGACAAAGAAGTCTACTCACACATGTTCATTGTAGACATAGAAGAGAAGAAGAAGAAGAACATGAAAGAAAATAAATAAATAAAAAGTAGAACTTTTATTCAAAGAAACAATTGTCACTTATTAATTTCCAAGAACAAAAGATGATTCAATATGTTTGCTAGCTGCTCTATTTATAGTCTACAACTACTTAAGCCCCAAGAAATACATCAATAGAGTGTTTCACAAGAAACTACGGGCTTTAGGACAGAAATAAACTAAATAGGCAGCTTGCCGGAGAAGCAAAAGCAGCAAAAGGCAGTCTGTAGTGGTGGCACGGCCGTGTGGCTGGAGGCACGGGCCGTGCCAACCTCTCTGGTTGGTAGTCTTCACATTTTTGTACCAAATCTTCGTATTTTCAACCCGAATCAGCTCCAAATCTCATTTCTTTTGCTCCAAGATACAATCTTTCAAATATTTGTTCCTGAAATTAAATAACTTGCAATTGAAGTAAAATAGTTCTAAAAAGGAAATAAAAACATATAAAATCTAAATAAAACGGACTCAAATAATATATAAAAAAACACTAATTTATGACTCATCACCATGTAACAACACTCAATTCTCCCAGTCATTGTTAACAAAAGAAGATGTATTATTTGATGAATTTGTCGTTGAGTTAGCTGTGTCATTGGATTTATTGTTCATTACCCGCTCCTTTCTCTTCCGCTTTTGCTTCTTCAAAGGGTGAAGGATTTGTTTTCTATCATGTGCGGGCATACGAGCAATTTTCTTCATAAAACCAACGGAGTGTTTGGCATTTCCTCCTTTCTTCTTCTTCAGTCGCAACTTGGTCGAAGAAGAATTATTGTTATCCTTATTCAAAATCAAGTCATCCGTCGTGCTCTCCTTGCTTAATGTCGTGAAGATAGCTCCACCTTCGGAGATTGGTTTTGATTCGATAGCCAGTCAAAACTCAACGGACCCTTAGTAGTAGGTTCCTTCAGCTGTTTTTCATGTCCCTCCTGCTTGTTCGCACAACACAAATCACCTTCAACAGTTGTTGGCTTCGACAAAGGTTGTAATACCGGAGACAATTGCACCTCAAAAAAATCTGCACCTTGTGCTTTCTCAACCAAATTCTTAGACACTGATGCATTAGAATTATTAGACATATCCTTCTTAACCACATGATCACTCCATTCCTTATGCAAGTCATTAACCAACTCATCTAGTTCCCATTCCCCTTGAACCTCGTCCAATCTGTCGACATGATTAGATTGTAATAACATTTCAGGCTTAGTGTCGAGTTCAACTTCCATCATAAATGCATCCTCTCCCAAATTACATCCCCATTCCTCCACCAACTTGATAAGAAATTTGTTTCCATCCATGAAAAACTTTAAAGATTGATTTACTATTTCATTATTCGGTGTCAACACAAGAATATGTGCATAATCTAAACGAGCCTTGACCACCGTGCATTCATTAGCATGAATAAATCTCCCAACTTCCAAGACACATAATTTGAAAAAAAAAGCATTGTTCCATGCATGAACGGAACTCCATAAGCACGTGACCACGCCCCACGTTCATACCAAAACTCCTTTGACATCCACCTTTGATAATTAGAAAATAACAAACCAAAAAAATCAATAGCCCCATGAAACACTTTCCAAAAGTCCTCACCTCCATTGCAAGTAATGAGAACTTTATCTCCTCCCATAGGCATGACAATTACATTAGGAAAACCTGCATCCTCAACTCGTTGTTGAACTGCCAATGTCGAATCACCACAAACAACCTCCACCACCCTCCTCAACTTCTTCTCCCTCACCACCA
>Ga0228711_1011605_pt1 | contig 11124 bp, 10 predicted proteins | sample MedpolnodulmetaG_2_FD_177996 | JGI IMG/M metagenome (GOLD analysis project Ga0228711, IMG submission 177996) | Root nodule microbial communities from Medicago polymorpha collected in Santa Monica, California, United States - brown nodules | ecosystem: Host-associated > Plants > Roots > Nodule...
TAAGGACTTTATTAACATTACTATAAATATAATAAAGATTGCCATATATTTATTCAATAATAAAAGTCATGATACATAAGATAAGTTCAACATAAACTATTGGCCTCTAGGGCTTACACCAACAATTGCTTGAAATAAACAAGTATTTTGCAAAGATACTTAAGAAAACAAACTTAAATTGCATTGATTGAATGTAAAATTGTACACATGTTCATACATTGCAACTTGTGACTCGTTTCTCTCTTGAATGCGGATAGTTTGAGTGTAAGTTTTTTGTATGATTAAATTGTGACCACTTTCCCTTATGAGAAACTCCTATTTATACTAATAGAAATAACTACCTACATCAAGATTTGAAACTACAACTGCTAAAAACGAACAACATATCCGTTCGATTTGAATTTCAAACACCTACTCTTGGAAATATCTGTTGCTTGTCCTTATCCAAATCGAACAGCGCTTCGATATTTTTCGCCTGTCGAACCGACATCCACACTTCGAGCATTTCCAGCAAGTCCAATTTTCGATCAAATATCGAGACATAAAAACAATATTGTTTCCTTCACATTTTATAAAGTTGGCCTTTATCTGACTACATTTATGATAGCTTTTAAAAATATTGGCTAACAAATTGCCCCCCAAAAACGTCTTGTTCGACTGATCTTCTTGATAGGGCGAAAAAGATGTTTTTGATCCCTTGCAAAATAAATTGCTCTAATCGAAACGGGTTTCATGACGTCATCATCTGGAGAAGCGGTTCATAGAACGCTTTATGGTGTCCCCACCATAGTTTAGTGGGCCACGTTCCAGTCATTGGGAATTACCATTTTTATTATTTCAAAAATTGTCAACGTGAGATGTTGACATTTGTCAAGATCAAACAACTATAAAATAAGGGTTTCACCTTTCCCTTTCTATTTCTACTGAAATTTTCACTGTTTCTTCTTCTTCTTCTTCACAGAGAAAAAACACCATCGCCAAACTTCCAAAATTTCATCTTTTTACCCATAAATTTTTCACTATCTCTTCGTCTCAATCGTTCGTCAGACGTTTGATTATGGCGAATCCGGAAGGATCCTCTTCTCAACTTTCAAATCGCGACGAGCTCGTTAATTTCTCAAGAGACATCCCAGTTGGTAGCCTTCAGTTCATGGAGCAACCAGATGTTAAGGTGGCTGAAGAAAAAATCTGGAAATCCTAGGTAATTATTCCATGCCCTAATTCACCACATGCATTCTTAGGACCCCTTCCAGATAATAAAGAGAACAATGAAAAGCTTAGCGCCATTTTTCCTAGTTCTGAAAAACAACCTCCTTTAATTTTCACCAAAGGTCTTTATGACCTTAGTTTCCTGAAATCTAAGTTTAGGACAGAACCTAAACATGAGAACAATGAGGAATATATTTCTTGGCTAGACAAGGTAGAAAGAAAAAAGGGTCAATTCTGGAAAGATATAGGTATCTTTAACCTTATCCAGCTATCTAGGCAAGGACCCAACTATCACAATGAGATGATAATTGCTGCCCTACATTTCTGGAATCCTTCGAACAGCAGTCTCCACTTGAAATGTGGCATGCTTACCCCCACCTTATTAGATGTTGCTGGCCTTACTAGTTTAAAACCTACTGGCCAATCTTTCGATCCAGACAATCATGACTTAGAAATTTCCTTTGATTTCACCAGACTTGCTTATGGTAATTTTATAAAAGACCAACACGTTACTACAAGTGCTGAAGTCTCTGATAAAGAGCACATTTCCTTCCTAACCTATTGTTATCTATGTATATCTTTTGTTCAAGATCCATAAAAGTCCCTAAAGGATTCAAAATCTTAGCTATTCAACTACATGAGGGGAGAGATATTTACCTAAGCAAACTTATTCTAGGATTCCTGTATGAGAACTTAAATCAAGCAGTGACTAGCATCAAAGAGTACCAATCAAGAAGTAGTTTGATTATTCCTGGTCCTATTTGGTTATTTCAATTGTGGCTCTTAGCTACTTTTAGAACAAAACTGGCAGTTTTCCTCCCCACTAACTTTACAAAGGCATACGAAGACAGATCCACTGAAGGAATAGGCTTGGCTATGCTTCGATATGGAAACAGAAACTCGCAAGATTTATTTTCTATTGCTTATGAAGCCATCTTAGGGTGTGAGCTTTTTACCCCTTCTTTGACCCCATTTACAACTAGAGCTCGAGGGCCAGCCTGGTTCAGAAAAGAATTACCAGCAACTTCAATTGAGGATGAAGCAGAGATAAATGCCATATGGAAAGCTTACCTGACTCCTACATTCCCGTCTAGCAGGACAACGACCAGTGGTCCTTATGGGGTATATGGCTACCAGCCAGATCAGGTTGCCAGGCAGTTTGGTTTGGTTCAACCAAAACCTAGTTCTTTGTGCAAATGCTTAGATGATCTGAGGCAGCCATTGATAGAACATGTGTGGAGATCAATCCTACGTAAAACTCAATATCGAAACCTTATTTTCGAGCCTACTCCTTTTGCATTATCACATGCATGCACTGAAGCAATCTTTCAATGGTGGCAAGACTATTATAGACGTCAAACCAATCGAGTGAATCCTGATACTATGCTTCCTCAACTGATATCTGCTTTTGACATTGTGCAGAAAAAATCGAAGAAAAGCAAAGGTACGCATATTCGAGAAATTCAAGCTTTCCAAAAAAAAATTAAGACTGCATATGACCCTTTGCATCTTAAAAGAACAGTTCACTATGCTGCCCAAACTTTACGAGACAAAACTTTTGATAAAATTCCCACAATGAAATTTCCACCTTTTACTCCCAGTAAATACCTCTTTGCATTACATTTTAAAATGAAATTTCCATCATTGCCAACCAGCAAGTTGGCCCTAGCTTTTAGGCCACCATATCCAAAATGGTTACCTTGTGATTCTTTACTAGGAATGAGTCAAAAAATAAAAACAAAAGAAAAGGATAAAGTGACTGCAACCAAATGTAACCTATACACATTTAAAGGTCACCTTCATTTAGATCTACCTCACATTCAAATTATTTCTCCAATAGGAATAGGTAAGAAGTCTTTCAATTTTTAGAAACAAATAAACAGTGTTTATAGAAAAATACTACTTATCTGTTCATCCATATGCTTGCAGTTGTTCCCTTAACGTCGGGAGATGAAAGAAAGGATGATGATACAAGCGCACAGACTCGATCGAAATCCAAGTCAGAGAAGCCATCCAAGAAACGAAAATCTTCCAAGTCAGAGAAAAAGAAGGTTAAATCTTCCCCCGAGCCTTCTCCCAAAAAGACCAAAAATTCAACAACTGAGGAGAATGTATGTTTCTTTCCTTCGATTGATCTTTAAATGTTACGTTCATATGACCACATCTTAAGCTCAATCTTTGCATCTTGGTGTTCCGCCTGAAGTCGTTGAGATTATTAATGCCTCTGAGGCACAGAAAAACAAAGAGCGTCGAAGGAAAAGGAAACAAGAGGTACTGGAAATGACTGTCGAAGCGATGCCCACTGAAGAATCCCCGGACAAATCAATCTCCAAAAGGAAAAAACGTAGTCACAGAGACTCGAAACCAAACAACGCCCATTCTTGCGTTGGTGACAATGTCTTAAAGGTAATTATGGAACCAAACTTTAGTTCAGTGAATTTAGATTTATTTATCTCATGCCAAGAATTCCTCTTAATACCCCATCAACTTTTCTCACCAGAGTATTGAGCATAGTAATGTTGATACATCTCAACAGGCGCAGCTTCCAACCACTGACCTTTTAGCAGCGTCACCTATCGCTGAGGAAGAAGTTGGCGTCGAGAGTAGTCCTCCTCCACTGAATCTCGAAGTAACTTCTCACCATCAACATCCAGAATTACATGTTGAAGGTTTAGAGAACGATCAATCGAAAAGAGACGATGATTAAATCGATACAGGGGATTCAAGTCTTGATGCTCACGCAGATCAACACATTGTTGTAGGAAAATATAACGTTAGATTGGGCAACACGTCTAATCCTGGTGATAATTCATTGAAAGACGCCACACCAATGGTTAAGATCCATACAACAAATGTGGCTATGAGTCAAGAAGAACTCAATAAACTTGAGAAGGACAATCCTTTGGAAGCCTTTGACTTTCTGGTGAAAAGTGATGTCCTTTTCTCTAAGAGCACCGGAAAGTCTTCAGACATTTCTACTGATGATCCATCAGAGACTTCGAAGGAAAATCTCCTAGCGGAGTTTCGAAGCAAAGTACTGGGGACATATTTATTTGAAGCCATAGAGCAAGACGACAACGTCATCTCTGAAGTAAAAGAACTGCTCCATAAATTGAGCAAACTTCCTTCTGGCTTTAGATTCCAAGAGTTTTCTCAGGCACTGGAACCTCTCATGGAGGGCATCAACCAGAGTTTTCAACAAAAGAAAACTGATCAATCCAAGCTTGAGGAACAAACCCTGCGTTGTGACCAACTTAGGGCTGAAGTCACCAACTTTCAAGCAAAGCTCGATACCTTTCGACAAGAAACCCCAGATAATCAACAAAAGGTGGCGGAAATTGATTCCACCATTGCCAAATACAAGGAAGAAATCCAAAATTTAGAGCTCCAGAAAGCCACCGTCTTGGAAAAGGAGGCTCTTATGAAAAAATATGCCAGCATTGCGATACAAAAGGTTAAAGAGTCAAAAGTGTTTCAACAAGAGATATCAACACTTGTTGATAATGGCAAGGCCCTCGATGAGAAATTAATTGAGTTTAAGAGCCAACTTAACAAGCTCAAATCTGATTTTGTAATTTAAACAACTCTTTGTAATTTTCATTTTGAAAGACATTTTATCCCTTTAATTCTGTAATCTTTGGATTCCTAACGGTGTTAAACCGTTTTATGGCATTTTGTTTTATTTTAAATATTTCTATTTGCCAATCCATTATTTTCTACTTACAAAATTTATATTAGGAACAAGTTTCCAGAATGGCAATGATGAGAAACTAAAAAGTTTCTTTGTTTTAACCACTCAAAATTAAAACTGCCTTGGAAACTGTAAAGTTATATCATTTAAGATAATATTTGGGGAATTTAAAATAAAAGTTAAATAAACTTTAAAACTTCCCTCTTTTTACGAGGCACATCTATAGACGCTACTCTCCACGTATCCAAATCTTTGAAAAATGGAAACTGTAAAGTTGGAACTTCTTTCAACTTCTTCATCTACTATAAATACCGTACTTTCCTCTGAAATTTTTTATCATCTTTTCCATTTTTCTTCCAACTCTTTGCAGAAAAAACCACAAATTTCTTTCTTTTCCCTTCCATCAAAATGGATTTCTTGAGTGATGTTTTGATCATCAACATTGTTGAGAGAGTTGCTGCTCGTAGTTTTCGTGACCTCTTTTCTTTCATGAGGACGAACAAGAGGCATGCAAACCTCTGCAAAACTCCTGATGTTTCAAAAGCTTTTGGCGTTGATTGCATTGCGTTACTCACTGCCCTTTGCCTATCCCATGAAAAACTTAACTTCATGGATCATTTGTGGGATGATGGCAACCCCATGTTTTGCATTCTCTGGTGCACTCAACACATGCTAGAACCTATGCCACGCTTTGATGTGATAGACCGTTTGTTGACGAACGTTGAGGCTGCAAACTCTTTAACTGCTAAGTATTTTCATGTTTTAATGAGGGCTACTGGCATGCCTCCTATCAACGAGGGAAGAATCTTAGCTGATTTCTAGGATCTCTTGATGACCAGGAACCTTTCACAATACCGGTCTGATATCCTAGGAGGAAATACTTCTTTTAGGTTTCGTTGCACCTGGTACAAGAGATTTATGCCCGCAGGCATGTGTCGCCGACGCTTTTGCCACAATTAGCTCAACTGCCCAAGAGATGGGAGAAGAAATAATTATCGAGGGTTTCTCCATGTTGATGATGAAGAGTATGTTTTCAACCATTTCAGCATCCGTTGTCGTCTTGACGGAGAAGTCTGATGGCTCATTGATGTTTTCGGCATTGATCACCATGTCTAGAGCCTTGGCGGTTTTCAGATTTCAACTTCAGACTTTAACTTCAGACTTACATCTTTCAGCATTTAAGCTTTTTAGTTTTATCTTGGTTGCACTTTTATTTTGTAATGGCTAGTTTGTTTTTATCCATTTTGGGACTCTTTGTAATGTAACCTGCTTGTTAGTTGGCATTATTATCTAATGCCATTTTATGTTTCTTTTCGAATTACTCTTGTATGATTTTAACTTCTTGCAATAACGGTCTATATTTTTTCAAATATTTCCCATTTATGCGTAAGATCCTCTGATCGTCGTTTAACTCTTCCATCTTGTACGCGTTATTCGGAAAAAAAACTTAGAACTTCCAATGGTACCTCCCAACTGGGTGACCATTTTCCAAAGACTCGATTCTTCTTGTCCATTGGCAGAACGACTTTCCACACCAAATCTCCTTGAGCAAAAAGCTTCGATTTCACCTTTTTATTGTAAGCCTTTGCTACTCTCTCTTTTTGCTTTGTAAGGACTTCTAATGCCATTAATCTCTCTTCATCTAAATCAACTAATTCGTCTAGAATCATATTCCAATAATGATTTGTTGGAATTTCGCATTGTCTTTGGATTCTAGTTGATTCAAGACAAATTTTGACTGGTAACACTACATCATGGACAAATGTTAGCCTAAAAGGTGTGGTGTTAGTCGACTCTTTAGGGGAAGTTCGACATGCCCATAAAGCCTTGCCAAGAACTTCATGCCAATTCTTGGGTTTCCTCTTAGTTTTCCTTTTAATTATGGATATAATGTTTTTATTTTCTGCTTCGACTTGACCATTTGCTTGGGCATAATATGGTGTCGAAGTTAATAGTTTATAACATGTGTCTTCAGCAAACTTTACCATCTTTCGACCTGTAAACACAGATCCTTGGTCTGTAGTGATGGTTTCTGGAATACCAAATCTAAGAATGATATATTTTTGGATGAAATCTATGACTGCGTCTTGAGTGACATCTGGTAGTGGGATTGCCTTAAACCATTTGGTAAAATAGTCTATTCCAACCAAAATATATCTATGGCCTTTTGATGACTTGGGTTTAACTTCTCCAATTACATCTAAAGCCCAAACTCTAAATGGCCAAGGTTTAATTATCGAATGTAATTCACTTGCTGGCACGCGTTGAATCCCATCATGTTTTTGACATTCTTGGCAACCTTTGGCAAATTCTATGCAATCTTTTAGCATAGTTGGCCAATATACGCCTTGCCGAAATAAAAGCCACTTCATTTTATGGCCTGCTTGGTGTGTTCCACATGCCCCATTATGAGTATTGGAAACAACCACATAATTGACTATTTATACTAATAGAAATAACTACCTACATCAAGATTTGAAACTACAACTGCTAAAAATGAACAACATATCCGTTCGATTTGAATTTCAAACACCTATGCTTGGAAATATCTGTTGCTTGTACTTATCCAAAACTACCATCGCTTTGATATTTTTCGCCTGTCAAACCGACATCTACACTTCGAGCATTTCCAGCAAGTCCAACTTTTGATCAAATATCGAGACATGAAAACTATATTGTTTCCTTTACATTTTATAAAGTTAGCCTTGATTTGACTGCATTTATGATAGCTTTTAAAAATATTGGCTAACACACATGACAGGAGAAAGGTTTATGTTCCTAACCCTCACAATGAAAGCGGGAGGAAATGTGGGATTTGGAGGCAACCAGAATGGCAAGATCGTTTGATCTGGAACTATTGGTGACTCTTCTATCTCTATTAATAATGTGTGGTTGGTAGATGGACTAGAACATAACTTACTTAGCATAAGTCAATTTTGTGATAGTGGTTATGATGTGATATTTGATAAGTCCAGTTGCACAATAATCAACAAGAATGATAAGTCCATAATTTTTAAGGGAAAGAGGAAAATTAATATATATAAAATTAATTTCTCTGAACTGGTTAATCAGAAGGTACTTTGCCTTCTATAAGTGAATGATAAGAAATAGATGTGGCATAGAAAGTTGGGACATGCTAACTAGAGATTAATCTCTAAGCTTAGCAAGTTACAACTTGTCAAAGGCCTTCCAGACATTGACTATCATTCAGATGCCCTCTGTGGTGCATGCCAGAAGGGAAAAATTGTTAAATCATCATTCAAAACAAAAGACATTGTTTCAACCTCAAGACCCTTAGAACTACTTCATATTGATGTATTCAGTAACTTTTGCACTCAAATACAGTATGAAAAAGAAATGAAAGTTTTAAAACAAAGAAGTGATCATGGAGGAGAATTTGAAAATGAGTCATTCGAAACTTTTTGTACAAAACATGGAATTGTCCATGAACTCTCTTCTCCTACAACTCCACAAAAAAATAGGGTTGTAGAGAGAAAGAATAGATCTTTACAAGAAATGGTTAGAACCATGATTCATGAAAACAATTTGGCTAAACATTTCTGGGCAAAAGCAGTGAATATAGCATATGAACTCTTTAGAGGAAGAAAACCTAATATCTCTTACTTTCATCAATTAGGTCAAAGGCATACAAAGTGTATAATTCAGAAACACAATGTGTTGAAGAATCAATGCACATCAAATTTGATGACAAAGAGCCTAGAATTGAAATTGCAAAACTAGTTGAAAGTTTTGTAGATATGCAAGTTGTAACGCCCTATTTATTTATCTAATTATTTTTGGTTGAGTTTAGAGTCTTTTATGTGACTTATGTGATTTATGTGGATTTATGACGTGTTGTGGTGTATTAATATTTTATTAAGTGGATTTATATTATTATTTAGAAGAATATGTTGGAAATTAGAATAAATAGACTTGGAGGGGCTAGTTTAGAAATAATCAAGAATAAGTGGTGTCAAGTAGAAAATCTGTTGAGTATATAAGGAAAAACAAGAGACAGACACAAATTAGATTTTGCAAAGAAGTCTTTGGGAGAAAAAGGAGAAGAGAACCAAGAGAAGGGAGAAACTTGTAGAGTCTTGCAATCACCAGTCTAAGGTAAGGGTGGGACTAATATTCTCTAATCTTAGGTTGTATAATTTTGAGATTGAATTTAGCATGTAGTTTTGTTGTTGTTCATGTAAAATTGAGAATTAGGGTTTAAAACCGGATTTGATGATAGAACCCGTAGAATTGGTTGTTAAGAGTGTAGAAAGTCCGTAGAATTCATGGATAAATGATGTTTAGGTTGTAGAATAAACCTAGGTAATGTTTCCTATCAAATTTGGGATTTAAGAATGATTCTTAAGTGAAAAACGCGTTGTTAAACTGATTTTTGAACTGCTGGGAAGCCCAAAATCGGCCCCCGAACTGCCAAACTCGGCCACCGATTTTCTGAGCTGTTTTTCCAGTTTGGTTCGGCAAAAATCGGGCCCTGAATGGTGCAATTCGGCCCCCGATTTTCTCTCAGGCCAATCTGGAAAACATTCACATTTTTCGCCCTTTTCTGTTTGAATTAGCCTTTGGTGTAAACATGAAAGTTTTAGATAATTTTGTTAGCTTTCCAATGGCTTTGGTTTGACGTGAAAATGATTTTTGGTTTTTGAGTTATGATGAAAACACTCCAAGTAGGTCTTAGTGAAATTTTATGAAAATCCCGCATAACTATTTCTAAGTCAACCCAAAACTTGTGGATTGTCTCCAAACTTCAAAGCTTGTGTACTATGAGTTCAATTATAGTGTTTAAGAGTATTTAACCTATGTTGTGATGAGTCTAATTTTGTTTGTCATGAATAACCTTGATTGATGAATTGCTACATGAATATATATGTCGATAAATTATTTTATGAATAACCTTGATTGGTGAATTATTATATGCATGCTTATGTTGAATTATTATGATGCTATATGATGTGGCCATATATGATGAATATGATATGATTTATGAATTGACATATGAATATACACATTGATGGTCTATTATATGAATAACTTGTTGATGAGTTATTACATGAAGATATGTATATATGTTGATGATTATTATATGAATAACTTGTTGATGGAATATTACATGAAGGTATGTATATATGTTTATGATTATTATATGAATAACTTGTTGATGAATTACTACATGAATGCTTATGCTGAATTAACATGATGATTTTATGATGTTGCAATTAAATGATGAACTATTACATGAATGTTTATACGTTGATGAATATCTATGAGATTATAATATTAGAGCTGTACGTTGTTGTTGACGTTGTCGTTGATGTCTTATGTTGTTGTTGATGTTGTCAATGTTGTTGATGTCGTTGAAGTTGTACGTTGTTGTTGATTAAGTTGTTGAGTCCATGCATATTCATATAAAGTTGGGGGCTCATACCCTGTTGAATATTAATCATTCATATTGCGTTGATTCTAGGAGTTTATACTCCAGCGTTGTGTTTAGGAGTTTGTTACTCCAGCGTTATCTTGGAGGAGTTATTTGCTCCAGCTGGCCTTTAGGAGTTTGCTGCTCCAGTGTTGATTTTAGGAGCTATGCTCTAGCGTTGATTTTAGGAGTTTATACTCCAGCGTTGCTTGAAGAGTTTTTTCCTCTAACACGTTGATTGGTATCACATGCATACTGCATAGTCGAGTTTTTGTTGCGTCGTTGCATTGTCGTTAACGTTGAGTTGTTGTTGTTGTTGTAGTTAGTTGTTGTTGTTGTTTCAAATGCTAAGTAGAAGCAAATGAAACATATGTGAAATAAACATGATGATAAGTATATGTGAACTATTATTGTTGTTTAAGTTGTTAAATTCCGTTGATGAATTATATGCTTATTATTATTGAATGTGAAATCTCACCCCTTCTATTTGAATATTGCCCCTATGTCGGTATCGTGCAGATAACCAGGATTAGCTGCTGATGTGAGTTGACTCTCTCATGTGTCGTCTTAGGGTCGCTCTGATACGTAACGGGATGGGGATTCTTGTAACGCCCTAGTTGTTATTATTTATTTTGATTTATTTTAGAGTCTTTTATATGATTTTAATATGAATCATGTTGATTGGTGTTGATTTTTTGGTGTGCTATATTTTATTATATGATTTATTATGATATTTATTAAAATAATGTGAGAATTATTATTATGTTGAAAATTGGGGAGTTAATTAGAATTT
>Ga0228711_1011606_pt1 | contig 11123 bp, 6 predicted proteins | sample MedpolnodulmetaG_2_FD_177996 | JGI IMG/M metagenome (GOLD analysis project Ga0228711, IMG submission 177996) | Root nodule microbial communities from Medicago polymorpha collected in Santa Monica, California, United States - brown nodules | ecosystem: Host-associated > Plants > Roots > Nodule...
GGGAGGAGATAGAGAAAGGGAGAAAGAGAGAGAGAATGAAGGGAATAACAATCCATAATGGTTCGCTATCAACTTGATAGCTAGTCTAGTTTACCCATTCTTGAGTGTGTTTTGCCTCCTGCCTGAAAAGGACTTCTTCCATTATAATCTACCTAATTACAATACACAAGGCAACACCACAAGATTTCACGAAGCATCAATCCTAACAAGTTATATAGTGGTGCAACCATGATGACCTCGTCACTTTCCGGTTTCCCAACCATTGTGATCTATGCTACTTACCCAACTAAATAACCATGACGAGTTTACCTGAAAATGATTGTTACTTTCTACTTATTTTAATCATACCCAATGAGGACTAATATTAATAGTATTTGCAGACTCTCCCAAGTTTTTTGAGTCACTTATGACTTTAACTAGTTGCCCCTAACGGACATGGATACATTTCGAATGTTTAGTTTGCATTAGTGTGATACTAATTCATGGTAGAAATGGTTACTCTCCTTTGAGAGTTTTTATTATACAAATTTCTAAATTGGTGCATGAGGCGCACAAACTACTTGATTAATTTACAATGAATCTAAGCCAGCTCTCACTTTAAGAGAATTTACAATATGTTCCTAAATCATTGGTCTTGACTTTTACAATTGATTTGTTTTTCTATTAAGAACATAAGACTTTATATTATAAGTGTGATGTTTGTTAACACTCCCAGTGGTTGTTGAAATCTCCACACTGGTTTTGGTTAGAAACAGTGTTATACTTGTTTGCGTTACTGTGAGTTGTGGGTTAAGAAACATGTTACTGTGTTAGTGACCATTTTCAATTGTTGTTCCTTTAAAGATGAATTCAAACTTGTCTATGATTTGCTAGATGTCTGGGGGAACTTGCACATCTATTTTTTTTGCAATCTGGTTTTGTTTGGTTCATTGGTTTGTGCTTTTGATGTATATCATCGCTACGCATATGGTTTCATTAACTGGATTTTTGTTTGGGCTGTTTTGCCACTTTTGTTATCATTTGTTGTAATACGATTCCAAGGTTGATCACGTGGTTGTCGGGTCAGGTTCATGCCCCCCTCCTTCGAGATTTAAGTAATACTTAGTGGATATGATTTAAGTAATATATGTAGTATGATGATATTGTATTTTTTCGGTAGAAAGTATGATGACATTATTATGTCTTAAAAAATCAATTTTGAAAATAGAAAAAATTATGAGAATTCCAAAAACAAATACATTTAACATATTGAAAAACCGTTTTGAATAAAACTAAAAAAAAAACATATTTAGCTGGATAGATTTAAAACTTATATGTGAAGTTTATTGAGATATTTTTGCTATGTAAAAAATAGGTTTTTAATAAATAATTTTGTTAATTTGATAGTAGATCATTTGCATAACCTTTTTTTTTTTAACAAGCACATGTGCATGATAAAAAAATATAAATTAAATAATTTTCCATAATAATAAATAAATTTTAAGAAACAAATTATCTTAAAATTTAATTTTTATATTAAAATTAAATTAGACTTTAATTAATTTTACTAAAAAATATATATAAATTCAATACAAAAGTAAATTATATATTTAATTGATAAGGTCAAAGGTAATATACCTTATTTTTTGAGATATTTATGAAAAATAAAAAAATCAGATATGAAAAGTATAAAAAACATAGAAGTATCGATAAAAAAATATAAATTTAAGAAATCAAAAATTAATTCGAAGTTATAAAAATATTTTTTTAATGGATAGGGTCAAAGTAATATACGTAGTATTTATGCAAAATAAGAAAATATAGTTTTGAAAATATGAAAAATAAATGTTGAAGTTTCATGTTGCATAAAACATCTTACTTAAATCCCGTGAGCATAGCTCAGTTGATAGGAATAATGCATTACTATATACAGAAGTCGAGGTTCGAATCTGGAAAATCCCAATTATTCATTTTAAAAAGTGAACTCTAGCCGTTATGTTACTTGACACAAAAAACAAAAAAAAAAAAACTTGCATAACTTATTTCAACCTTCTAATTTTTAGAGGAAGAGGGCCTAATAGTCTGGAGTTCGGTAAAGAAATAAGTAAATGCTCAAGAGTAAACTACTTTTGAGCATTTACTCTTTTTTTCTTAAAAAAAAAAAGTATATGTTCAAGAGTAGTTTCGGCTCAATCACTTTGTTCTTACGTTATATATATAATAATATAATATTTTTGTTGAGATATTTTTGTTATGTATAGGTGGCACGATCACATTTTTTATTGATATAAAGTCTAGGTGAGTGGGAGTTGAACTCATGACCCTTTAAACCTTGCACGTGAGTCAACTATTTACCCAACATAACCAACCTCATGGTGATGGTTTTTATTTAATACTTTTATTAATGTATAGGTAGCACATGTGCCTAATATTTTTTCGTATCAACTACATGTGCTTGATAATAAAAATACAAATTCAATAATTTTTTAAAATTATAAATAAATTTGTCAAAACAAATTATGTTAATTTTTTATTGGTGTATCAAAATTAAATTTGATATTAATTAATTCTACCAAAAAGTAATTATAAATTAGATAAAAAATCAAATGATATATTTACTAGATAAGATAAAAAAAAATAGTATACCTAGTTTGTTGAGATATTTAAGTCAAATAAAAAAATCAGTCTTGAAAAGTAGAAAGAGAAAAAAAGCCTCCAACACCTATTATTCTAGAATCTGACTCTAAGTCAACGTTAGACTTGATCACTGATGTCTAACCAAAGGATTTCAACCCTCATTCAAATTTTATTTTTATTAATAGAAAGTTCATATCTCTTCCTTGAATGGTTTTTATGATTTATTCTTTAAGTGAAGGCAACAAATGTGCTGATTGGTTGGCCAACTTTGGTGCAAAGAATGTCGACATCTATAGAGCTGGATCTCGTCTTGCTTGTTGACGCTTTCTGGGGTGTTTAGGCAATGAGTTGCTTAATTTTCCTCTTTTTTGTATTTCCTTTCCCTCTAATAAAAAAATGATAGAGTGCATTGATACAACATAACTTTAAAGTCGCTAAAAATGAAAAGGGCGAATCTCCGAACAAACTCAAAATATCCAAGTTATTAACATAAAATAGAAAAATGCATAAATTGACAAATATGACTATATTCAAGTGCTCGTAATACCCCATGCCTCCATATATGAAACATTAATGATGCCAAATCCATTTATTGAATTTGCACTAAATCGAAACTATTCTTTTAACCTAAATCAAATGAACATCGCACACTAAGATGAGAAATCAAAATAACAACGTCACACTAAAACAACAAAATAAAATAAAAAAATACAAAAGAAAAACTAAATAAATGTGAAAATCACTCATTTAACTGTGTGAGAGAGAGGATGGTTTTAGGCTAAAACTAATCCTAAATCATCCATCTCCGGTGGATCAAAAGGAATACAAAATGATGACAACTAGGTTAAGAGAGAAGAAGGAAAAATAGGAGAAATTCTAGAATGATTAGGATGTGTAAAACATCCTCGGGTACTAGATTAATAATATATCGTTTAACTTTTTTTAAATGTTAAAGATTTAATTTAATAAAAATTTACAGATATTCGATTATGTCTAATACCGATTGTTATAATGAAAATAATTATTGACCAAAGAAACTAAGAAAATATTTTTGGCCAAATACCATTTTTGGTCATTTTAGTTTGACAAAATTTTCAAGTTAGTTCTTTAAATTTCGAAAGTTTCAATTAGGTCCTTTTAGTTTGACAGAATTTCCAATATAGCCCTTTAAGTTTCAAAACTTTCAAATAGGTCATTTTAGTTGATAAACTATTTCACCGTTACCCCTGCTGCCAGTCTCCGTTTAACTGATGTTGATGTAGCCATTAAGTTGTTGACTTGGATCAAAATGTTGCCTTTTAAAAGCTCGAGGGTGTCAAAACGCTACGTTTAATGGTCACAAATGATCATTTATAGTGCTAGAAAGACAACTATTTACAAGAACAAATGTCTTTCTAGCACTATTAAACGACTTTTATAGTGCTAGAATGATCGTTTGTGACGATTAAACATAACGTTTTGACACCCTGGAGCTTTTAAAAGACAACATTTTGATCCAAGTCAACAACTTAACAGGTACATTAGCATCAATTAATAAATTAGCTAACAGTAGGGGTAACGGTGAAATAGCTTATCAACTAAAAGGACATATTTGAAACTTTTGAAACTTAAAAGACTAACTTGTGAATTCTGTCAAACTAAAATGACATAATTGAAACTTTCGAAACTTAAAGGACTAACTTGGGAATTCTGTCAAACTAAAAGGACCAAACATGGTATTTAGCCAATATTTTTTTTAGAATTTTAAATAAATAAATTCCTTTTATTGAATAATTTATTAAATAAAAATACAATCTCAATCCTAATTACAAAATTACACATCACCTGAATATACATTATATAAGAACTGCCCCCCATATCTCTCTCTCTCTCTCTCCCCCTCTCTCCCCTCATTTTCTCTCATTTGTTCTTGTGCAACCATGTGTCAGTCTGTGAACAAAGCTAATTATCAAGTAGGAGACTTAGTCGAAGTTTGCAGCAAAGATGAAGGGTTTTGGGGCTCGTACTTCGAGGCCAAAATTGTTGGATGCCTTAAGAATGGGAAATATGTGGTTCATTACAAGGACCTTCTTGAGGATGACAAATTTGGACCTCTCGAGGAGACACTTTTATCAAAGGACCTTCGTCCAATGCCGCCATGTGTCCAAAATCCTCCCGAGTTCCAACTTAACCAAAAAGTTGATGTTTTCTGCAAAGATGGATGGTGGTTAGGGAAAATCATTGGCAAGAAGGAATTCAAGAAAAAAAAGTATAAAATTAGTGTGTACTTTCCCACTATCCCTCGAAAGAGATTATGTTGTTGTGATCAAATTCGAGTTCATCATGAGTTGTCTGGAGGAGAATGGATCACAAAACCTTAATTCATATTATCAACATGCTCATTTATCAAGGCTCTTTATTTTTGTCGCTTTTATAATACTAATATGGAATAATGACATGCATATGGATCTATAAGATCGATTACATGATATTTACAATTCGTAGAAATTGGGATTTGTTTTATGTATTTTCAATAAGTAATTGGTAATATTCAATTGTCTTTATTTCGCTGCTTTTGTGTTTTCTTTTCCTGTTTATTTATGTGCACATCTCTCATTTATGTGCATTTCTCTCTTATTATTTCGATGTGGATGTGGTATAATATTGTTAGTTGATCAATATCAGGAGTGTGTTACAAGGAATTAAATCCTTCCGATTTGTCTATCTTGTCAATTTCTTGCAGCAATAAAACCCAATTCTTAGATTAATCTAACAATTGAAATATTTTAAACCCAAATTGTTAAAATAAAACATAGTGCACAAAAAACTACCCATCAAGCAGACTAATCTAACGTTGTAAAACCATCAGCGATCTGTCTACCCTTGTGCAATATGTATATACTTATGGATTGTTTCAAAGTGGTGAGGAGGCCAAACATTAATGTTTGACATGGTCGTTCCATAACCCATCGAGGTTTGGAATAGGCCACTAGACCTCAATTTTTTGGGGCCCAATTTTTTTATATGTAAGATACTCAAATAATAGTTATATACGGTTAAAGTGAAGAATTTACAAATTCACCACCATAACGATTGAGTCTTTATTTTTTATTTTTTTAAGATAGATAAGATTGACTGATTGAAAGGACTTGGTTTCCCGGTTGCAAGAGTATAAAAATTTAAATATCATTCATAAATAGAATATATATAACTTGAATTTTGACATGTTGAACAAGTCAAAATTTGTCGATAAGTTTGACTGATTGAAAGGACTCGGTTTTCCGATTACAAGAGTATAAAAATTTAAATATCATTCATAAATAGAAAATAAATAAATTGAATTATGACATGTTGAACAAGTCAAAATTTGTCGGGAAGTAAGAATTACAATAAAACACTTTGTCAAAAAAGAATGAAAGAATTACAATATAAATTATAATAAACATTTCTAAAAGAGAAATGATATTTGTACAACAATTTTGTGACAACTTTTGCAACAACTTTCTCTTTCATATTTACATTATGTTTTTACTTTCTCTCTCTACTGTTTTGGTTTCCGTGTCAATACTTATTTTTCTTTGTAAATTTATGGTTGTCTCAAAAGTTGTCACACAAATGATTGTTCAAATAACACACCTCGTTTGATCTTTACATGATTTTTTAAGAGCTAAGGATGGAAGAAGTTGCAGTTAAAACGAGTGAATAGGCTATTTCGTCCCAAATTTGTACGCATTGACAATTTTGTCCTCAATTTTTTTGAAATAGCCAATAAGTCCTTAAGTTTTACGGACCTCGATCAAATTGATCCCTCGGTCAAGTCTCGCCGTTAACAGTGCTAACGTGTCACGTTAAGTGATGATGTGTAAAAGAGAATATAAAAGATTTTGGTCATAAATCAAGTCTAATTTTCAAAATTGACACATGACATTCCAAAACATACTAGAGTTAGAAATTAGCATGTTTCACTTTTGGTTTATTTTGATGCTGATGCAATTTCATATCATACAATTTTACGCTAAAATATAATGAAAATAACTTACACGATTTTTTAAGAAAATAAAAAAAAATGAGTAATTTTTATGAAAAAAATATGAAGACTCATCATTTAGTTATTTAAGATTAACAACAAAACTGAAAAATAATTTGGATTACTCCCTATCCAACCCAACTTAAACCACAAATTAATGGGTTTGTCCAACCCAACCTAAAAGTATAACGGGTAGCTATTTTACTTCACCCAAACCGAAGTATCTTATATAATTCCATTTTTAGGTTTAGTCAAACCCAAACCGACCCACGTACATCACTAATGCAATTACATGGTGTCCCACTACATTGTCGCACTGAATACATGGCAACGAAGTTTGGTGCAACATTAGGAAAACATTAAAGACATGTGTTGATAATGAGGGTATTATCCTATTTGACATGTCCCAAAAGGTTGAAAAAGGCGTTAATGTTTGGAAGCAAAAAGAATGAAGTCGCTTGGATAATTTCAAGTATGAAAGAATATCACAATTTGGTTTCAATTGTGGTGCAAGTATTCATGGTGAGATTGGGTGAGAGTCTCATCAAGATGATGAAGATGGAAAACTCACGCACAATCAACGACCATTTCTTCAATAATAGATCGGAGGAAGTGTGCCACAATGTTTTAAAAATCGATCGAAGATTGAACCGTTGAGAGCTCTGGGTCATGGTTCAACCGGTTGAACTGGTTAATTAACAAAGGAGGAGTTACATGGTACTATTTTATCTTTCTCACATAATCATATTGATTATTGATTCATATACTTGTAGAGGATTTGAAATGGTCTTGTAAAATCTCAAATCACTTTAACTATTGTCGACTATCCCTACAAACAAACAAGAGTCTTTTCAGCATGCAATATTGTCACTCATACAATCCCTAATTTCACCCATTCCAAAATTGCTTCAAACCAATCACACTTAACTATGAAGTTCTTATGGTATGAGCTACCTAAAATAAGATGTGTTTTGTTGGTATAGATAGTACAATTAAATTCTTTTTTTTTGTTTAAGGAATGAACAATTAAATTCTTATAAGTCATCCTTCAACAATACAGTCTCATACTTGGACACAGAGGTGGCCCTGGGCATGGACATGAGAGGCGGCATCCCAGAGCACATTTTTTTAGGGGAACAAAAATTATTATTTTTACATACTAGTTAGTTAGTACTATATAAATATATTTCTTTTTAATTCGCTTTGATTAATTCTATTGAAAATATATTTTTTAAAGATACAAGTAGAAAGACATTTCAATAATTAAAAGAGTACAACTTTATTGATTTGCCGAAGACACCACTATCTTAACAATTAGAGTTAAATCATAAAGAACTTACACAAAGTAGATAAAGAATAAGAGAAGATAAATGAACATGTTGCATTTATATTAGTCCATAACCAACTATTGCTGCATCTAGTCATCCTATGACATGGAGATTTGTCTTGGTATAAATAGTCCAATCAACTTATACTCTAGCCTTATCCACAAATATTCGAACTCAAATGAGTCCTTTGTATTCTTAAAGCTTATGGCTTACACACTTTTTTGAGGTTTCATTAAGAATAAGTGATACAGTATTTAGAACCTTAAAATATGGTTTATCTCAAATTTCATGTTGATTTTCTCTAGTGTTAATTTCGATGGATTGGTTCGACTTTTCTTTTATAGAAAAAAGTATCTTAATTGATACAAACTCAAAGTTAGAATTTTGACTTTCGAAGAGAGATGTTACGATTCAAAGCTATATCATTCAAGTGTATAAAAAAAACTTTAATGATTTGTATTATGCTTGCATAACTCTCAACAAAGAAAATTTTGTAGTTAAGCTTGTGTCAACACGTGTTCATGGCTTTTTATGAATATTTCTTTACTGTAATGAACTTGCCATTTTTATTCTTTCTTCTAGTTTCTCTAATTTATGGATGTTTAACTTAAACATCTCATGATATCTTTCACCATATGATTTTCTGAATATTTAGAGTTAGTTATTATTCTAGGACTTTCAGTCCATTGGTCATCAACAAACTGTTGCTTTTATAGTACCGAACAATATATTTCTTTGAAAAGAGGTATTCACAAATTGGATATGTTGCATTCATACATAGAGCCATTGAAAAGTAGTGTACTATTTACGGTATAGGTTCAGACTCATTCCATCTCAAACTAATTGTTTTTTTTTATCAAAATAATGGTCATTTTAGAATATCAATTTATTATTTTTCCCCCCACTATTATACTTTTATGGAAAATGTTAACTTGTGTCTTTGGAGCATAAGTTAAAATGCTAAATATAGAAAAAAAATCTTGGAAATAGTGTATTCTATTTATTAAAAAGTTTCAAAAGTTATATTTTTAATATAAAAGTTATTTTGAATTTCTATTTTAACCTTCTTAACTTGTAGCATGACCTACCGTTATTTATTAAATTTCATTTTTTTTGTGGCGGCCGGGGTTTGAACTTCGGACCTTGCATATATTATGTTTTGTCTTTACCAGCTAAGCTCACGAGGACGAATTTCATTTAATTTAACTACTCCATCAACAACAATTAATGAGGGTATTTTAATAAACGATATTAATCTTAGCATTGAAATCAACACAATTAATCATTTTCTTAATAATTATGTACAAACCTGAAACGACTAATAATGTAAGACGGACGGAGTAATTGTGTTATCAAGAGGGTAATTTGAAATTGAATCTTCAGATACGAGTTACCAGAACTTTGAATTGACTTTGACTATCTTCAAGAAAATTTCTTAGTCAAGGCAATTTACGATCTAATGATCACCGAATGAATTGACGTTTATATCCTTCGATCTTAATGGAATGTTTTGAACAATGACCAAGAGCTTCGCTTCATTTATTTGATGAATTGTTTTAAGGGAGCTTCTACGGTACAGTCAGAAAACTGAATTTTTTGGAAAAGTTAATTTTGATTTTAATGTTTGCTTCATTTTTAAATTGTTGATTACTGATTAATGATCAATAGTAATTCATCTAGTAATGCTTGCGACATCTTGGACTTATAGGTACTATTTTATTGTTGGCATCTTTAACATGCAAACAAATTTGATGATATTATGTGATAGTCTTAAGCGTTACACTTTGTGGGGTGTTACACTTAAAACAAGGTAGGATAAAATTAGATTAAGTGTAGTCTTGTTATGAATTGATGATACTATGGGGACTGAACTTTTGATGCCACTGTACAAACATTGGGGTGTTACTCACTACACTTTTGATGTTATAGTGTTAACTTCATCAGAAAAGTCATTTTCACGACTTCACCATAGAATTTTCCTTGTTTTAAACAATGATTTATACCTCAAGCTTCACTCAAAATTTTTTTTGGTAGTGAGCTTCACTTAGTTTTGAGCAATGCGTCTTGCTTTCTCAAGGTCCAGATGATTTTTAACCAAATCATCATGTATATATGAATTAATTAAGAATGTTATTTCTTTGGTCAATCATACTTTCACTTATAGATTAAGAATCACTCTAGTTGTGAACATGATTACTTGTTCATTAGTTTATCATAATTCTTTTTTGATTACTCAACTGAATATCACTTATATTATTATTCCTACATCGCTTTTAATCCATGCTACCTTCAAATATATAGTCATTAATATACTTTAGTTAACAAAAAACACAATTTTTTTCATCGCAAAGCTTCTCAATGGAAACACATAAATTAGGTTGACATAATCTTTGATTACCATGGAATCAAAATTACATAATCCACTTGTAAATCTTGACAAATTTGAGATCTTTTTCATTCAAAGTGTTCCTGCAAATATAGAACATGATTTCTAAATATGGATCCATTTTAATGATTTTTTAGACACAATCCAAATACTCGGGGCTTCCCTCTTTTGTTGATAGATCTAGTCTTAAAGAAGCTGAAAGAATGAAAGGATAAATTTATCTCTTCAGCAGGCTAAGATGTTCTTATCAAGTTAGTGGCTTAATCGATCCTCCCCCATGCCAAGGGATGTTTTCAATTACCATCCAATTTGTAGGACCACACATAAGCTATGATCAAACAATCATGGTCGGGCCATACAAAACCGGAGAAAATAAAATTTCAATGGATACATATTACATACATTGGAACAAATATTGTCAACCAAATTCCAAAAGATGATTGAGTTTCCCTCTCCTCCTTTTAAAATACAAAACAAGGTTGGCACATTCTTTCTTATCCATATTCTCTATTATCTTATTGCTTGAAGGCAGGTTATTTCCCTTGTGGGAATGTTCTAAACTATAGGAATGTCCATCTATCGAGTTACATAGAGAGAAGGGTCCATGGAGACTCATGAGTTCTTAATCGGGATGGGAATTTGTCATCTTAATTACTAACATCTAGGAGGATAATTAGCTTCCTTCATATAATGGATGCAAGATTTGATCCCCTAAACCACTTGATTCTGATTTCTCTCAAACAAATCAGAATAACGATGAGGGTGGTTCACACAACGTACATATCAA
>Ga0228711_1011610_pt1 | contig 11120 bp, 4 predicted proteins | sample MedpolnodulmetaG_2_FD_177996 | JGI IMG/M metagenome (GOLD analysis project Ga0228711, IMG submission 177996) | Root nodule microbial communities from Medicago polymorpha collected in Santa Monica, California, United States - brown nodules | ecosystem: Host-associated > Plants > Roots > Nodule...
TCCTACTTGCATAAACCTGTACATGTCTAACAGCATATCATAATCATACATAGTCATATTCATTCATTATGTTAGAGGTTAGCGTTGAACAAGCATTATTATCTGAGTTCATTTTACGGAGTGTATTGGGTGGAGTAACCCCGAGTACAATCCCATACATGACCGATGAAATCCTAGCTAAGGTACATCGGACTCCCTCAATGACGTGTGGGCCCCCCTTACGGAGCTTATCCCGTTCCCATAACGAGAACCCCTTGAGATCCCAACCTTGCGTGGATCACAAGAGACACGACACCTACGCCTTACTTACTCAGTGGTGTGCGGGCCCCCCTTGCGGAGCTTATCCCGTTCCCATAGCGAGAACCTCTCGTATCCCCCTTGTCGTGGATAACGGAAAGACACAACACCTACATCTTACTTAAAGTCTTGTTCATACATAAAGGGATTAACCCATACGTGCTTGCTTATTACTACGGGTCTGTGATCTACCCGATTAGTGGTAACTACTTACCTGATCATACATAACTTATACCTAATGTGTTTAGGTTACATGATAACTTACTTATTCTCGACTACCTAACTCGAGGCTCTATGATTCCCCATTCTTAGGATGAATTCCTACCCGGACATATCACATATCATACTACTCTCGCATACCATTCGTTACCAACAATGTTAATGATTTGCCATGTCTTTCCTTTGCTTAAAACCTTGTTTAGAAATGTACTTTAGGAACTTAGAATTGAGGGGTTCATGTTTCAATACAAGATTGCAAGAAACGGGCTTCGAACGACATTTAAAAGCATCGGACGACATTCTGGACCACAAAGAAGGTTTTCAAGACATGCTGTCAAAAAGGCTGTACGCTTAAGCGTGCTCCCAAGCGTGCAGTTCGCTTGACAGTACGCTTAAGCGTACCTGTAAGCTTGCAGAGCCTTAGTTACGACGTTTTGCACGCTTGAGCGTGCAGTGCACGCTTAAGCGAGCATTCATCGGTCCAGAAGTGCAGAAATCGTATTTTTAGTGTAAAAACCTCAATTCCAAGCATCCTAAGGTACCTATTACATCCAGGGACACATATAAACAGTATAGACCCATTGCATGGCAATAATTAACAACATTTGATCATGAATGGTACAAAGGGGTTTTCTAACCAAATTTCTTAATTAACATAACATGAATTCTCACATGGATAATCACACAACATCAAGGTAGGAAAGCTAACTAAGAACTCACCTAGATGATTTCTGATTCCAACAGCAAGGACCTTGAGTCTCTAGATCAAACCCCTAACTCTTTAGGCTCTTGCTCAACACATTCCAAAGCTTCAATGCAACACCAATCCAATTCTAGTTGCTCTCTTGCTTGCTAAACTGCCATGATCCATGCTTGCTCATCAATTACATAAAACTTGGGAGATTGGTGGATGGGAGAGGGGAGGAGGCGACATTGTAGAGAGAAGGAGGAGAGAATTTCTTAACCACAAACCTAGAGAGAGAAAGAGCTTGCTCAAATGGAATGTTTGTGACCTCCAACACTTATATACTCCTCATGCGCTATTACCAAAATGTCCTTCGTCTTCATCGTGTTAATACCAACACTGATAATTCAGCCTGAGCTTAACCGATATCATATCGTAAACGTTCTCCGTCGTACTTGTTTTCCGTGAGCATTTGTTCTCTGACACGTTTGACTGGTAATAATCCAATAATCGTCGAGTGGGATATTACAATAAATCATGTAAAAATTGATATCAACAGTCTTTGGTTACCACCTTATGATCCCTAAAAAAAGTACAAAACAATTTCAAAATCATATGAATGATCAACAATGACCATGATATTACTTATAACTAAAAATAAGAAAGAAAACGATATAATGAATGAGAAGTGAAGAATGAATGATAATATTGAAGAATGCAAGACTATTTTTAGTCATAAAACGGTCCTATTTACAAAGTATAAACCGACCATAAAACACATTAAACACATCACAATCCGTCCAAACCTTGGGTTGTAACATCACCGCCCACAATCTTAGATGATTTGGATAAGATAACCCAAATTCTTCAGATTATATAATCTGAATCATCCCATATTGTTGTAAAACAACATAATTCAACATAATAAAATTAAACGACATAATTCAACAGTGTAATTCAACTACATAAAATAGTGTAAGAAAATGAGTGACGATGTAAAACAAAATAAGATGAGTGGTGATGAAAGGGAAATTGTTTCAAGAGATTTTTTTAACTAGATCATGTTGTTTTATCAACTGACATAATTCTATTGGCAGGACAACAAAATGTTGTCTTACATACTGACATATTTCTATTGGCAGGACAACAAGATATAGTTCATAACAACCTTTTGGTGTAAACCCGTCAGATGATTTTTCGTAGCTCAACTTACTTTTACATTTGGTCTATCCATGAGAGCCCTGATTTCTTCGTAGGTCCTAGGTCGGGTCAAAAAATTTAGAATATCTTTAAAATCCTTGAACAAAGAAGCGTCCAACATGGTTGGTCCTTTAGCATTTCACTGCCCAAATTGGGTGAAGCTGGATGCTTCCAACTGAGTTTGTCGATGAACATCAATATTCAACACCTTGCACCCTCCTTGTATCTATATGGTTGACTCGTCGGTTGAGCCTTCAATCTAGATAGCGTTACACCAACCCATACCTTGAAAGTATTGGGTTTACCCCAATTGTAGTAAACTATAGATAGTTTGGTGTTCAGATAAATGATTGAAGTGTCCACCATCTATTTGTTGTGGTTTACAGCAAGTGAACCAAACACATCTATTGGTGATGGGACATAAATACCTACTTGGAACACTCTTTGTCTTAGGAATGATCATGAACCTATCGTGTCTACTGCATGCATCGACTCCTTAGCTAATGCAAAGGTAAGTACACTCATTGATACAAACTCTAGAAATTGGAATACTAACCTTATTCGAAACATATTTAATGAGAGAGATGCAAAAGAATATTGAAGCTCCCCCTTTTAATCTTGCAAGAAATGATAGGATTATATGGAGATTTGACAAAAAAAGGTCTTTACTCTGTAAAAAGTGTTTACCGTGTTTGTGTTGACATCATCATAAACATAGATGATGGAAGGTTGAAGGTGATTGGAACAAGCTTAAGGTGCTCCTCATCTATGTGGCGTCTTGGGAGGGATTGTTTACCCAACAGACAAAGGCTACCTAGTAAAGGCGTTGACTATACTTCAAACCGTGTAGTTTGTCATTCCTACATTGAGTATAATTAGCACTTATTTTTATGTTGTGCCGATAGTGTTGGTTGTTTGAGAAAACTAAAGCTTTGACCTCTTTTGGAAATGTTGAGGGGTTCAATAATGTATTTACTAGAATATGGCAACATATGAGTCAAGAGCAACAAGTTACATTTGACATGACTGCTTGGAGCTTATGGAAGAAATGCAATCTGAAATTATGGAAAGACAAACATGAATCAGTTGATAATGTGCTGCATTGTGCTTTTGTAATGCTTCACACATGGCAGCAAGCACGTCGGATCGTTACGAGTACAAATACTATTAGCCAGGCCAATCGGAATATCATATGGCAACCTCAATAGCCAGGATATGTCACATGCAACATAGATGCGGCAATCTTTACGGATTGTCATAAAGTATGTATGGGTGCGTTCCATCGTAATGCATCGAGACATTTTTTGGGAGCTATAACAGATGTTTGCAGTGTCGTCATTACAACTCAAGAGGTAGAATGTTGGGGATTAAAAAGTACACTTGAATGGCTGGATACATTGAAACACTACAACGTCATATTGGAAAAGGATTGTAAACCAGTCGTTGATGATGTCAATAAAAACAAGTTGAACCTTTTTGAGTATGATGTGATCTTGCAATATTGCAAAACTCTCTTCTCATATCACAACAAATTTGTGTTTGCTAGGCGTCAAGCAAATGATAGCACTCATGCTCTTGCATGGGTAGCTTTATCTTCCGCTTCTCGCAATGTTTTTGATTCAATTCCACATTATATTGTTACTATTATCATTAATGAAATGGCCTTTTGTTTGAGTAAAAAAAAATATTTGCGACCACCCGACCAAACCAAAAGGCAAAGAAACCATGAGTTTGAGGTTTAATTTCTTACTTTAGGATTTTATTATTTATTTATTTATTTTTAATAAAAAATTCTCTTTTAAATTTATGTTTTGTCAAATTTAAATGACATGGAATTAAAGAAATACATAAAACAATCATACAAATCCAACTCGACATGTCACGTCAACATGGTTTATTCATAGTCAAACATGTGTACCTACATTTGTTTATATTAATAGAAATTATATTTATATAATTATTTTTACATCAATATCTATTTTACTTTGTAAATATATGGTTGTCCCATTAATTGTCATGATTATTCAAATAACACATCTCTTATTTAAGTTTTAGAGGATCTTGATTCATAATCTACACGTACTCCTCAGTTGCTTGCAAGAAATTGATAATCAATAAATTATCAAATAATTCCAAACTTTCTAGTATACTTTTTACCTAAATTTATATATGGTCAAAAATATATTTCTCATTCATTGGTTAAGCTGTCAATTTCAATAGGGCAGCGTAAATAAAAGCATTGAATAAAGAAACCATTCATACTTGATCACATTTAGTTGTCAAGTTACAAAATAATAAGCTTTATCAATGAAGAATATGGTTTGCTTACAACACCAAGTTGACAAAAAATCAAAAAAGACAACACAAATAATGACATCGCCGTTCACTGTTAGTAAAAAGAGACAGAACACTATCCTAGGATGATATGAAGATGATCCGATCAGCATAACTGCGTGGTAGCAGCTAGCATTATGAGATGAGAGTGAAATGGCAGAAACCTCAGTATTGTTTGCCCTGGGGGAAGTGTTCCAACTCCTAAAAGAAGAAACAAATCTTCTGAGTGGAGTACATAAAGATTTTTCAGACATCAAAGATGAACTAGAAAGCATTCAAATCTTCCTCAAAGATGCAGATAGAAGGGCGGCAGATGAAGCAGAGATCAACGAAGGAATAAGAACTTGGGTGAAGCATAGGAGAGAAGCATCATTTCGCATTGAAGATGTCATTGATGAATACCTTCGGCTAATGCACAGGGCCAATCCTTCTGGATGCAAATCATTAGTCTGCAAGATTACAAGCCTTATCAAAACTTTGATTCCCCGTCGTCAGATAGCATCTGAGATTCAAAACATCAAGTTGTCAATTCGTCGAATCAAGGAAAGAAGTGAAAGGTATAACTTTCAAATTTCACATGAACCAGGATCATCAAGCAGCAGCAGCAGAACAAGTGAGAGAGAAAATGGAAGATGGCATGATCCTCGACTGTCTTCCTTCTTTATTGAAGAAACAGAAGTTGTTGGAATTGAAGGCCCAAAAGAAGAATTGTCTGGATGGTTATTGGATGGTGCAGCAGAACGCACAGTGATATCAGTGGTAGGAATGGGGGGTCTAGGAAAAACCACTCTTGCCAAGCTAGTTTTTGACAGCCAAAAGGTATCAACACAGTTTGATTGTCGGGCTTGCGTCACAGTTTCTCAATCATACACTGTGAGAGATTTGTTGATAAACATGATGGAGCAATTCTGTCGGGGAACTGAAGACCCTCTTCCACAGATATTACAAAAATTGGATGACAAGTCACTGATTATAGAAGTGAGGCAATACCTACAACATAAAAGGTATTTGATATTCTTTGATGATGTATGGCGACAAGATTTTTCTGACCAGGTTGAATTTACGATGCCTAAAAACAGTAAAGGTAGTAGGATCATAATCACCACAAGAATGATGCAAGTTGCAGATTCTTTCAAGAAATCCTTTCTAGTCTATAATCACAACTTGCAACTTTTGCCTCCAAACAAAGCATGGGAACTCTTCTGCAATAAGGTATTTGGATTTGAACTTGAAGGGCATTGTCCATCGGAGCTTGAGGCTGTGTCAAAAGAAATTGTTCAAAAATGCAAGCAACTTCCTCTGGCAATTGTAGCCATTGGAGGTCTACTATCAACAAAATCTAAAACAATTATAGAATGGCAAAAGGTTAGTCAAAATCTGAGCCTGGAGTTAGGACGTAATGCCCATTTAACAAGTTTAACAAAGATTCTGTCACTTAGTTATGATGCCCTTCCTTACTACTTGAAACCATGCATTTTGTATTTTGGATTATATCCAGAGGACTATGTCATTAATCATAGGAGATTAACTCGACAATGGATAGCTGAAGGGTTTGTTAAATTGGAAAACAGAAGAAATCCAGAGCAAGTTGCGGAGGAATACTTGTCTGAATTGATTCAAAGAAGTCTGGTTCAGGTCTCAAATGTTGGCTTTGAAGGAAAAGTTAAAACATGTCAAGTCCATGATTTATTGAGGGAAGTGATCATTATAAAAATGAATGATTCGAGTTTCTGTCATTGCATGCATGAAGATAGTAAATTAATCGCTGTTGGAAACACTAGACGACTATCTGTAGCCACCAGTTCCAGCAATGTGTTGAAAAGCACTAACAATTCACATTTTCGTGCTATTCATGTGTTTGAAAAAGGTGAGTCGTTGGAGGATTTCATGGGTATACTGTGTTCGCAGTCTAGGATTTTGAAGGTACTTGACATTCAAGGTACATCGTTGAATCGTATCCCTAAAAATGTAGGGAACCTTTTTCACTTGAGGTACATCAACCTAAGGAATACAAAAATAAAGGCTCTTCCTAAATCTGTTGGTGAGCTACAGAATTTAGAGACATTGGATTTAAGAGAAACACTTGTGCATGAGATACCAAGTGAAATAAACAAGTTGACAAAGTTACGGCATCTTCTTGCTTTCCATCGTAACTATGAAGAAAAATATTCTGCTTTGAGCACTACAACTGGTGTACTGATGGAAAAAGGTATTAAAAACTTGACGTCCCTACAAAACATTTGTTATGTGGAGCTAGATCAGGGAGGAGTAGATCTCATTGAAGAGATGAAAATGTTAAAGCAGTTAAAAAAGTTAGGTTTAAAGCATGTGAGAAGAGAACACGGGAATGTCATAAGTGCAGCAGTAGTAGAGATGCAACACCTTGAATCACTTAATATCACTGCAATAGGCAAGGATGACATTATTGACTTAAACTTTGTGTCAACCCCACCAAAACTTCAGCGGCTTCAGTTGAAAACTAGACTAGAGAAGTTGCCTGATTGGATTCCAAAATTTGAGAGTCTTGTTCAGATAAAGCTGGCTTTATCCAAGTTGAAAGATGATCCAATGCTTTCACTGAAAAACTTGCCGAATCTGTTGAAGCTCAATTTGTTGGAGAATGCCTATGACGGTGAAATTTTGCATTTTCAAAGTGGAGGATTTCAAAAATTGAAAGAACTGATTCTCAGTCAATTGAATGGAGTAAATTGTATTCTTATAGAGAAAGGAGCTTTGCTCTCTCTTGAACATCTTAAATTGGAAAGGATCACCCAACTAAAGGAGGTACCCTCTGGCATCAAATACTTGGATAAACTCAAAGTCATTGACTTAGTTGATATGTGCGATGAATTTGTTAAAAGCATTGATCCAAACGAAGGACAAGAGCATTGGATTATCAAGCATGTTCCTATTCTGTTCATTCGACAACGGGTTGGCCCAAAATACTATGATTATAAGATTCGAACTATTAACTCATCTACCAAGAAGTCCTGAGAAATTGAGAAATTGGCCCAAAAGAATTGAGAAGAAGGTACATTTCCTCTTATCACACAATCATTCTCTTATATATCTTTTTAGACAGCTTTTCAATATTTTAGAGGTGGGGATGAACAGATCCAAATCCAATTGACCACAAACTGAAATTTTAATAAAAATGGCATATTTTTTACTTTTCAAGATTTCTAAACTATTGACTGGGTCCTCTACAACCGTCTAGCCAGTCTAGTTAAAATCTTGGTGGTTTGATCGAACTACAACCCATATCGAACAACCCACATTTGGTTGGATGGATTGAAGGGCTGCAAAGCATCCCAACTGACAAAATGAACCCAAATTCTATGCACCTATCTAGCCAGTCTATCCCAATCTCAGGTCTTAATAACCAAGATTCTGCTAGACAGGCAGAGGATATGGGCTGTCATCCACCAATACCTCATCAATTTTACAGTGATGCTTCATTGAACTTGTTTAGTTAATTTGACAACACTTTATGTGATACCTGACTCGATTGTTTCCTGTGTCAAGGTGGACAGAAATTCAGATTCTCCATTTACAGCTCAAAGATGACGTAATTTGTTCTTCATTCTATCTAAGATGCTTGAATACAAAACATTTCCTTCTCACCCTGTAATTGTCAAGGAAAATGTGGATTTAATTCATAAAGTAACTTCGGCATTTCTTTTTTAATTTTCTTATTTAGGGTTGTTGTTACTTATAGTATGTTATTATAATTTGGCTGTAGAACCTTTCATTCACAACCTTGTAATCACAACCTATACACGGATTCCATTCAGACGTCATTTTGAAGTTTCTGTCCATGTAATAATCAAAATATCCTCATTTGAATGAATATTTTTACTTTGCTAACCAAGATTAATTCTGCTTTCATTATCTAAGTTGATTCGAAGTTAATCAAGAGGACATGTATGTGACTAAACCAACCGACTTCATCCATCCATTATTACCTAATTATTTTCGGAAGCTGAAAAAAGGCCTTATATATGGTCTAAACTGGCTCCCAGCCTAGGTTCAACTCTATTTTCTTCCTCACCGATTATTTATTCATAATTTCAAAGTCAAAAACTTCGCTCTTCATCTACCCATCAGGTTTAGAGTATATGTAAATAACTTGCTGCTCATGTGGAATCACTAAAGGGATGGCAATGGGACCTAGACCCGATGGGTACCCGCAAAAAATACCCGCTACGGGTAGGGTAAAACCCCGCTTTTTTGGGTACGGGCATGGGTATGGGTAATTACCCGCAAATTTGAATGGGTATGGGCACGGGGATGGGCACTGTACTACCCAGCCCCGCAACCCGCATATATGTATTTATATAATATGATAAATAATTTATTTTTGGTGTACAATTAATTTATTTATTTAACTACTTAAATCTAACCCTAAACCTAAAACAACTTAATCCAGCTTAATAAAAAATTTAGTAACAATTTATTATAACTTTAACATGCAAGTGCAACTTTTTAACGTATAACCGATGTAAGGTATCTATTTTTTCTTTCTTTCTAGGGATATTTTAGATGTTTTTTTATTTGACTAAATACTACGATTCATGGTTTTATTTCAATTGTGCTGTTTTTTATTGTCTTTCATGGTTAAAGTGCGGGTAATGGGTGCGGGTATGGGCACTTAAGTGCCCTTAGGGTATGGGGAAGGGCACTAAAGTTGTTGCCCACGAGGGTACGGGCACGGGTACGGGCATTTTTTACAAACGCGGATATGGGGATGGTACTATAGTACCCTGCCCATTGGGTACCCATTACCATCCCTAAATTTATCACTCCAAATTCTGTAACAGTTCAAGAAATCATTTGCAGCCGCATACTTTTTCAAGGATCACATTCCATCAACCCACATATTGTGTGTTGAAGTCATTCCTACTTACTTCCACACCACAGGACTCTTCCTAACTCAGAAACACTGATTGGTTGAGCTACCATGGCAGAATCTAAGCCACTTTCTATTTCATTACTTCTTCCCTTCTGCTGCTACACTAGACTCAATCACTCAACATGTGCGAGAGCTTACCACATCACTCACACAGACAAATACAAAACAATAGCTACAACCACTCCAACAGTTACTCTAAACTTGGTGTTTCACGAATGAAGTTAGTTTTATTAATAATTTCATGTGTTTGTTTAAGTTGACAATTGTATGAGATAACTGACTTGATTGTTTGTTGTGTCAATGTGGACAGAAATTTGGGTTCTCTATGATGCAGCTCAAAGATGACGTATTTCGTTCTATAGTGCTTCATTCAAAATAAAATGTTTCCTTCTCGTCCGGCAAATAATTAAGAAAAATGTCGATTCCTATCACTTAGTGACTTTGGCTTTTACTTTTTATTTTTGTCATTTGTGGTTGTTTTAAAATTTGGTTGTGAAGCTTTGATTCAAAACCTTGTAATCAATACCTATATCTGAATTCCATCCATAAGTCATTGACATTTCTTTCTTACTTTAGCCATTTCTGGTGTTTAAGATGGTTGGGAGCTATTCTTCAACCCTAGCAATAACAATCAAATCCACTTTAAGTTTGTTTTAATAAATATGTATATTTTTCTAACCAAGATTGATACTACTATCCTTATCTAGCTGTAGATTTAGATGCTCAACTGATTTGAAGTTATCCATCCATCCTTTCCTCTTACTTTTGCAAGCTGAAAAATACCTTATATATGATCTAAACGAACCACCAGCAGGGCGGCCTAAAGCGAACTCCAAAATAAGGCTTTTTTACTTAAAAAAATTTTCATAATATTTTGTTTTTATTGTATTTAAATTTCATTTTTCAAGCTTTTTGAGATGTAAAATGATTTAATAAATTATCATAATCAATTTCATTTAATCTTTGTTGAGACATTGCAATGTGAAATTTGGAAAACCCAAAGTTAGGAAGAAACTGAAACCTGAAGCAAACAAAGGGATAGATGATGAAGGAGTCGTTGTTGAGTTACTCATGTTTCAAAGACAACGTCCAGACGTCTGAATAAAGAAAAAAAAAACATAGTACAAAGATTTTTTTTTGTTCGAGAGAACACAAAGAGTTTAGGTCAAGACATTTAGAAAATCTGATGTGTCGTATAATTTTTGAATGAATCTTTGAAACTTGATGAAGTGAGTGATATGCTGCATTTGTTTAGTTTTGTCCTTTAATTTGAGATTTTATTTGGATTTACAAAGTCTTTGTTAAGCATTTTTACAGAGCCACAAAATAATGGTCGCAGCCTTTTTGAGGGTTCAACGGAATCCCCTTAACTAAAAAAATGCACATATATCCCTTTTTACAGACAGAGCCACAGAATAATGGTCGCAGCTCTTTGGAAAATCTTTTTTTTTTTTTTTTTTCACCACTACCTCA
>Ga0228711_1011611_pt1 | contig 11120 bp, 8 predicted proteins | sample MedpolnodulmetaG_2_FD_177996 | JGI IMG/M metagenome (GOLD analysis project Ga0228711, IMG submission 177996) | Root nodule microbial communities from Medicago polymorpha collected in Santa Monica, California, United States - brown nodules | ecosystem: Host-associated > Plants > Roots > Nodule...
TATATATATATATATATATATATATATATAATGCAATTTGAAAGAGTATTTTGAAGATATTCGCAATTCTAAATGTGAAATTTTGTTGTTTTTGTTTCAGTTATCTGGAGTGGTTTTGGAGTGTTTCTGTATTTTTGTTTTGGGCTACTGTTTGCATATGCATATTTAAACACTTCATTCTTGCGATAATTTTCATATTAGTTTAATATTTGCCTTTTAAAAAGAATTAAAAGGCCAAAAGATCTATAAAAAAAATCTTAAAAAAAATGACTTTCAAATTATATGATTCGTGTTAACGAGCTAAACTAAGATGTCCGTGAACTTTAAACGAATTGAACTCAAGCCAAAAGAAAAAAGTTTGTTTCAAAGTTTAGTCGAATTTTGAATCGAACCAATTCTTATCAAGTTGAGTCGAGTTCGAATCAACTCATTTCTAGTCTTGGGTCATATTGCCAAACTTTTTTTGTTGATTTTCTTTTAAAATATTTATTTTTTAAAAGAAAAGACAAAGTGACCTACATAAATAAATGAGTATGTTTAAATTCAAGAACCGCATATCTTTGTATTCTTCTCAAGTATGGAGAGCGTATATTTTAAGGTAGAATAATCTATCTGTCCTAAAAGAAGCCTGAATTATATTTTCCTCCCCTTTTACGTTAAAATATACACTTCTCTTCCCTCTTATGCAAAAGATATTATTGGATATGAAATTGGCATTGAAACCATAGGTTAACCCAATGTATTTCTTCTGAGATGGAATATTAAGGTATTATGTGGAAGAACACACTATTTTGAAATAATTTTTTTACATCAAATAAGCAAATAAAGCTCAATATGTTTTGGTGGAATTTCTGCGGCATGCCATATTCAAGGGAATGGATGGATCGGAGAAAGCTCCAGTAGAAATTTCATGGAAAATAAACTTGCTAGCTGCTTCAGTGTAGTGAATTCCATCCCAATTCACTCTTGCAGATGGTCTTTCACATGAACCTACAAAAATTTGAGTACCATTGACCTCTATGGTTCCTCCACATCCAACACTACTGCTGTAATTATACTCTCCTCCATAGCCACAACAAGCAATTAGGGGATGCTCAAATCCTGCATATCAATGCATAACTCAAGTAGTGAATGACAAGGTTGTGAATAAGAGTGTGAGAGTAAAATTATTTTACGAACCGTTTGTTATAGATTAAAAAAGAGAAATTGTCATTCCATAATTTAGATATTATGTTTTAGAGATTTAAGTAAGAAAAAGATAAAAAGAAACTATTTTGTGTTTGTTTGCTTTTAAAAATATACTATTTTCTGAAAATTATGTTTAATTGAAGCTACTTAAAACAATCTTTCATTTGAAACAGTTTTTAAATTATTTTTTAAATTCTCGATTTTATTTTAAAGTTGTGACAAAAGGAAACTATTATTTTTCTCAAAATAAAATGTAACAAATGGACTCATAATTTGACTTACCATATTTTTTTGGGTTGTTATAAAGGGAATATTTAACAGAGTAGATATCTACATATGTGATTGCAGCTAAAGGAAGATCATCACGAAGTTTAATGACAGCTTCCTTCAACTTATGATTGAAATATTGAGCTACTTCATTATATTGCTTTGCACAACCATTTTCATCCTTTTCAGCTAATGGAAAATTCACAAAAATATAAGGGAGGCAGCCAATGGGTCCTGTGTTGTGTATCCAAAATGATCTAGCACCCAAATTGTATATGTCCTGAATCACCAAGTTCATCAAATGAGAATAATAAATTAAAGGAATTGCTAATTTAATCCCCACTTTTTTAGGGGGTGTATATAGAAACTTACATTTGTGGTATATTATAAAGTTTTTTTTTATATAACTTGTTAAATTAGACTCACCGTAAAATAAGTGGGTGTAAGTTAGCAAGTCCCTATAAAAAAAAAATAAAAAAAATTGCTCTTCTTTAAAAATTGTTCATTCTCTTGACCCAACGGGAGTTAACTCACGCTCGGCATTTACGCTGGTACTATTTAATCGGTTCAATCACTTTTAACGTCGGTTCAACTGATCTTAAAAGTGCCAGCATGAGTTAACTCACGTTAAAAAATACCGAGCGTGAGTTAATCCCGCTCCATCAAGGGAATGTGCAATTTTAAAAGGGAGAAGAACAATTTTAAAAATAAAATAAAATAACTTGCACTCACTATTTTTTTGAGCTGGTTCAGATGAGAAAACTATACCGTAAGACATATCAATAAATTTGTAGTTATAACTTGCTAATTTACATGCACTAAAAATGAAGTAGTGTAAATTCACAAATCCATTTTAAAAAAATTAGCTAAATAGTTAAATATTTAGAAAGGATATTGAACTACCTTAACATTTTTGGAGAAACTATTGATTATCTCTGGCACAGAAGCATTTACTTGTTGTATAGTCATGTTTCCAAAAAAGCCAGCACCAAGATCATTTTGACCAATATCAAATGTGTACAAAGCCTTAGAGAAATATTCTTCTTCGGGCATCAAGCTTGCAAATAATCCTCCTACAAAGAAAAATAAGAATAAAACCATAGTAAACCATGTCTTTATTATTAAGAACCACCTAAAAATATGTGTGAAAATTAAATTAATATAAGTTTTTCTTGTACCTTGTTGTCTAATGAATTGTGTTCTAGGTTTGAAATCTCTGAATTGAGTGTATTGCACATCAAGGTAGAAAGGACTGAATCCACCCTGAGGTATAATACTTGGTGGGGGTCTAATTGTTGATGCTGATGTTGCAAAGTTTGCACCATGTGAAAAATTGGTCCCCAAAGAATCAAGATATGCACTTAGATAAAGAAGTCCAAAATTTTGAGCTGAAATTACAATATTGCAGATCATAAATTGGAATGTAAAACCTTTTATTTCGAATTAGAATTAAATTGATTAAAATAAATTGTTGCATGAGGCATATAATTCGGACTTAGAGTTAATTTGGTATTGCCAAAAGGATGGCTTTATGTTTTGGTAGATGTTTTAAAAATCAAATTGAATTGAACTGTTCAACTGGTTGACTATAGATTCATCTTCGTTCGAGTGATTTAAAATAATTGAGCCATGACCTGGAATCTCCCCGGTTTGATGTCTAATTTTTTGTGAATAATTGAAGGCTTAGGAGAGTTGATAGAGGTATTTATAGATCACCGGTCAATGAAATTCACATATTGATAACGAAAGTTGAACTCAAATATTTATAAAGCTATGAGCCAACTTCTTGTCAACTGGACTAGCCTCCATTAGTTCAATTTTTTAACATTAGTTTTAGCTTTTTTTTTTAGCAAACATTAGTTTTAGCTTAAATAATTAATTTTTCAAAAATTAATTATTTATGACTTATGAGTCTGTTTGTTAAAGCTTATTTTTCAAAAATTAAAAATATTATGACTTTTAAAAAAATTCAGCTGTTTGTTTCAAGTTTTTAGAAATATATGTAATCTAAAAAAATCTAAAAACTTGTTAAAATGAAAAGTTGTTTTGAGTAGCTTCTCTTAAAAATCATTTTTCATAATTAATTTTTTAAAAAGTGATTTCAATTACAATAAACAAACATAAAATGGTTTCTGCTTTCTAAAAATCTTGTTTCTTCTGTACGATAACAAACTGATCTTATATCTTACTATTATGTCACTTTGTTATTAGTTTTTATGTAACCAGATGTAACTGAATGCATCTTCAAAATAAATTTACACTACTTACCAAAAAAAAAAAAAAAACACTCACTATGAACCAATTAAATTCATGAAAATTTCCCAACCTTGTATGTAATATGTAGAAGTAGAACTTCTAAGTTTATAAACATAAAAGCTCAATCATGTACATAGAAATATGTAGAAGTAGGAAACAACATTACCAATGAAATCAACAATTAGACGGCCATCAGAGAACCTCCCATTAGGTCTGTGGAAATAAGTCTCTCCATATGGTGGCTTTGGTGCTAGAAAGGAAGCAGCCAAGCCACCAGTGTCTGAATTTGAGTCACCAAAGTTAAAGATCGCAGGGAAATAGCACTCACTAGTGCTACTTTCAATCACTGTGGTAGTAGCTATAGATAACACCACAAAAAATGTTACACTTGATATATGAAACATGTTTCTGCTACCAAACTCCATTGGGGTACAAGACAAGAACATTTGAGAATAAGAACTAACATTGTTGGTCTCTATATGCTACTTTTCCAATGTATGTTTATGTTATGTTTCTTTCAAAATGTATTGTCTTACATGATGATAACTTGTAAATGAAACTTTTCAAACCACGTGTCATATGATCTTTCAACATCTTTAACTTTTTATTTATTAAAAGTTTAAATTTATTTAGAATAATGAGTTGTCGCTAAGTGAAACCTACCACTATAGATAATTCTTAACAATGATAAGACATGGATTTCTATAGGTTTGAAATTTCAACTTTTGAATATGTTTCAATATTTTGGTGATTATGGTGACTACTGACTAACATTTCACATATTCAAATACATTCAATGATTGAAATGGCTTTTTATTCTTTGATATTTCTTGATATTGAAAACCAAAATAGCAAGCTAATATCTAGGTTAAGTAGTAGTTTCATTCTCCATTTTCAATCCCCATATCTAGTTTCTAATGAATTCTCTAGTAGCCATTTCGATAAATGGTCTACAAAAGCATCGTTTAAAATCGTTTAAAACTTTATCGGTCATTGATGTTACTTTTAGGTTCAAGATTTTCATCGTCAAGTAGATGTTTACGATTCTCATCGTCTTCACGACCAAGACGGTGACTTGATTGGTTATTTCAATATGCTTCAAAATCGAGTTTATTTTTGTTTTTCTTTACTTTTGTTAAATCGACACTAATCAAGTAATTGTTTCAACTACAAGGACAGTGAAGTTTTACTTCTCTAAGGACAGTGCCGGTCGTCGTTAGAGTTTAGAGTGATTTTCAAATGTACCTATTTTGACAAATAATTGTTTCCCAAGAAGACACGATTCCAATGAAGAAAATACCATGGATGGGGATTGAGGCACGAATTGTGCAGCCAATGTTGACTTAAGTAATGGAATTGTTTTGATTAGCTTCAAATCACTTTAATGTCGCTTTAGATTAAACCTGTTCTTTTGCCTAAAAGGGTCGGCAAAATCATCTGTGGATTTACATCTAAGTAATGATTTTTTTACAACCATTTGATGACAACTTCTGACAACCTTATTTTTTTTCTCTTTTTATTGGTCAAAAATAACAGAGAGAAAAATAAAGAGAGAGAATAAGAACATGAGATTGAGAATTGTTCAAAAATTATCACAAAAATAATTGTATAAATATCATTTCTCATAATCTTTACATCGGGGGACCATCTAGTTTGAAAAATTGAGAAGATTATGCAACTTCATTGTAGAAACATCCACGGAATAAAGTTGGTCTTTTCACCATTTTTTTTTTTTTTTTGAAGGATCTTTTCACCATGTTGGACAATAGTATTGACTCTTAATACATTTATTTAGTATTCAAGTCTTGCCTAATCTTCCTCTAAAAAAAAGTCTTGCCTAATCTGTTGAATCTTGATAATAACTTTTTTTTTTCCTGGTGTTTGCTTCAGTATTCAAAACTCTTAATTGTTCATATTTCTTATCATTTTAGTAAATGACAAATTCTATTGGACACTCCTCTCAAAAAAAAAAAATCTATTGGACACAAATGAGATAAGTCTTAAATCATGTACAATTTAATTTTAACAACAATTGGATAAAAAAATCTTATCATTAGATCAAATGAGACATGAAGGGTCATATTTGATCAAATGATGAAAAAGACATAATACAATACTATTATACTAGTGCACTTTAGACAAAGTCTTCAGAAAATATCACACTAAAATATTACGACGACTACGATTTAAATTGACTTATCAACCAGTTATTTAGACTTATCTACAAGCATAAGTGTTTGAGTAATCTTAGATATGATAAACACTTGTTATATAAGTGAACGCATGTGAGCTCATTGATAAGATGCATTTCACACGTGTTCGCTTAAATAACACGTGTTTATCAAATAAACACATAATTAAGTTTTTTTGAAAGAAAAAACTTAATTAAGTTATTTATCAATGAGCCCTACGATGATATGAAATGCATATATGATGTTCCACAGCATCCTTCGTGTACCACACAAATTACTATTTTTTTCATCTCAAATTCTCTTTTTCTTCCCACCAATACAAGTTTTGCCAAGTTGATCACAGAATGTCACCACTTATGTATTTTTTTTAAACTCAATTATTAAACCTTCACATACATCTCTTATTCACATTTTGATGAGGGAAAATACAGAAACCTTGCCAAACCGGATCGCTGCACATATCGATGAACTTCTAACCTGCATACCGCCAATGACTACTATGTAGAAGGGAAACAGAGTACAATTATTACCCGGTATTTCAAGCTAATACAGGAATTCCAGATTCGTCGGAAGATGAAGGCTGCAATGAACGAATGCGAATGTCATATTTTACACCACTGGACACTTTAGAGCTAGGGGATGACTCTTCTCCATCTGTCACGAGAGGGAAAGAAGAAGTGAAACCGTTGTATGCATTTCCTATATGGTTGCCACACTTGCGACAAAGAAGCTTCGTTCTTCGGCGGAACAAGCCCCATGAGTGCTTATGAAAGTGTGGTACGCACTGAATCTCATCAACCTGGGTAAATCTGCTATCATCAATATTGAAGAATGATATGATACCTCGCTTTATGGACTTCCCGTATTTAGATCCGATGGATGTGGTGTTCCGGTTTGACGAGGATAGGTTCAGCTCATAACCACAAGCGCCACAGCTGCAAAAAGTATAAAGATAAGGTATTGTTTTTTGAAAAGAAAGATAATAAGGCAACAATAAGAAAACAAAATACAGTTCCACCACTTTAAAAATCATAACCAAAATAACAAGCCCAGCTTCAATTTATTGTTATTGATATACAAAAACAATAATGATTAATAACAGAGTGCATAATGCATTTGGAATAAACTTGGTTATCATCACAACATATTATGACAAAATATTTGGCTGAGCATCCGATAAAATCCTTACACTGAAAGAGAAATGCAATCTAACCTATGTTGTATTCTATTTTTAAACTCCAGAATCTCAAACTATAGCACTTCCCATGTTGTGCCATAATCAAAATCATGAAGCTGTCAACCATCAACCAAGTGTTCGGAAATGATCAAAAGAAATTGTTAAAAAGTTTAGAACCATGTGTAACTAAGTCATTTTTTCTATTGAAGTTGTATTGTTGCTCGGTGCTTGAACCTAGCGAACTAAACAGAGCATGATCATATTCAAAATAAGGTTATTTTTCCCAACACATTTTATCCATGAAAGTCTAAATGGAAGCTTGACGCAGCGGTTTAAGTAGCTGATATATGATTGGAAGGGATCAAGTAATCCTCTTATAAATGTAAGATAAAGTTGTGCCTGCAATTGATTCATAATAGGTTTACCCCTTCTCTGGACTCTAGCAACACAGAAATTCTATAGCACCAGATTGCTCTTTGTACATTGTACAAAAGCCTTGCTACAATTGTTGGTTATAGTTAAAATTCAACAAATTGAACCACACCACTGTGCCATACAATACAAAGGAAGGCTTTGTACTCCAATTCTAAACTTAGATGTTGTTCTATAATTTTGTTTGTACTATTCACCAATAAAATACAACAATTTATAATATTGAATACACGATCCATGAGCTGAATTGTGATTAGAGAACAGTAAAAACAGCACACAAGTCTATAAATCTCCTTAAACCTACAAATAAAGGAGACAGCGGATAAAAAAGCAAATATAACTCCAATGAGACTTTCAAGAGTAGATGTCAAATGCAACTCCTATTAATGTACGAAGTTTCTAAGGAAATCAAAACACAGAAAAACAGACACTTTACTTTCCTATGTTTATGCATCACATAACATAACATAATATGTCTCAATGATAGAACAAGCAAATCCAAGTTGTGAAAGTGACTAATCACCCAATAATCTAATGTTGCATTACCAACCATGAAAATTCCTTCTTAAATCAGTTAACAATTTAAAATGGCCCTCTATCAATGCAATGTACTATCATCCTAATTTGTAGTTTCTGATGTGACATATAAACTAAATCACCAATTTAGTCCCCAAATTTATAGGAAGCAGTCAATTTAGCCAAAAATATTCTCAGTATCTCAAAATAGCTCTCAAAATTGAAACGGGAAATGCTAACAAACCTAAAGTGGAAATTTTCTTCTGGCAATTGTATATTCAACACATTGAAACTTTAAAAATCAACTTTTTTCTAAATAAAGCTTATCAATGTCATGTCCAATTGTTATCATGACCCAATTGAAAATCATAACAGTTCTCAATGTACCACACAGATTGAATCTGTATCAAATGTCATGTCCAATATGGCAATATCTGTGCTTCATGCATAGTTCTTTTGAGTAATATAATTAGGAATTTTCACAAAAAAGATATTTTAATGAAATTTCCTTAATCACTTAATCAACTGAACAATTAACTACAATTTCATAAATTAAACTAGTGATTCAGTTAATAAAATAGAATTAAAATTAACAATGAATTGTGTCATGTGTATTGAAATAGACCAAAAAAAACATCCTCAAAAACCTCGTAACCATAACAAAACAAAACAAAGAATTGGATTAAAGAAAGTTGAGAATTATGAGAATGAAACCTGTAACGAACATCTCTTTGAGAAGCGGAAGAGTAAGAGGAGAATGTTCGGTTATAATTTCCATGTCCATTGAAAACCGAATTATCCATTAAATGGTTTTCTCCGGTGACGGTTTTATAGCGGTGGTGGCGGTGGATTGAGGAAGAGCCACCGTGACGGCGAAGAGCGCGTGTAAGAGAGATATGTGTTATGGGGAATTGGAAGTTGTTTGGGAGGACAGCGTGTCCCGGATGAAACGCGTGTTTGATCGAAACGACGCTGTTTCACAACAAGTGAGTTATTGTACTTTGTTGCGTAGAGACACAAGTTTCAGTTTCATTTCAGTTTAAGTTTCAGTTTTATTGGAGGAGAACAGCCGGTAGAATGTTTTATCGTATATATGGTTGTTGTGTTAATCGATTCTTGTTTTCCATTGGCGATGTAAATAGGTTAGGTCGAGTTAGGTTTTGTAATGTCTAAATTTAGTAAAAATTCTAAGGTCTATGTCTGGTCTACGTGTCATAGACTTACTTTTTAGGTCTGACCATGATCTTCTAAAAGCTTGATATGACATGCTAGCATGTTTATAAGTCTATTACATAATCTTTAAATAAGTAATGTAATCTAAGGTTAAATAAACGAATGAACTAATATATCAATGATATTAAACTCTTTTTTGATATTTAACATGAAGTTTTAAAAAACATTACTATATATTATATCATATTTCAATTCTTATTTATAATAATACACTTAAATATGCGAAAAATTAATGTATACTAATAAGTTTGAATTATTGTAAAGGTTAACAAATTTATAATATTCAGAATATAATATATAATATACTCCCTCCGTTTCTTTTTAAGTGTCTTTTTAAAAAATTAACATTAAAATACCCTCATTTTTGTATATTTTCTTCCTATTATACCCTCTCTTTTGTTCTAAAATATTATAGACACATTTGATTGTATAACCATGTTCTAGATCATTTTTCCAAAACCAAGTGTCTGCCATAGAATCCTGCAAAATAATGTTATCCAACAAAGAACAACACTTCACTAATAGATCACCATCCCAAGCAAAAAGTCTCCCCCTTCAACTCCATCCCTCACCCTCAAGTCCTCAACCCCTCAACCTAATCTAACATCTCAGCCGCAAAAATATTTTTTTCTACATGAATATCAACACAATCTACAGAACCGTAAATGTAATGACCCTCGTCTAACCAAGGATCGTTCTAAAAGGAGGAAATTCCACCGTCGCCCCCACACTCTATTTAAACCAGCCACCCTGGAACTCCCTAACACCCTCCCACACACTACATAAGTCTTTCCACCACACAAACGCTTTCGACACGACCCCCCTAATTTGTCCATATTCTACCACATATTTTGTCGTCAAAACTTTATAACATAACCCACCTTTGTCAACAAGTAAACATGAGCACCACTTTACCAACAACGTCATATTAAATTCCCTAACTCTTTGCACCCTTAACCCTCCCAACTCCTTCTTAGAACACACATTTCTCCAATGGATCCAATTAATTGTGAGAGCATCCCCACTCCCAAAAAAAACATTTAAAAAGGGATTCAATTAAAGAAATGATACATGTGGGAGTCTTGAAGAAGGAAAGAAAGTAAATCAGAAGTGAAGACAAGACATATTTAATCATAATAAGACGACCGTCCATAGTCAGATTTTTGCTCTTCTAACCTGTTATTGTTTTTAAATACCCTCAATCAAAGGTAGCCAAAACGACAAAGATTACCACCAATCGGGAGACCCAAATAAACAAAAAGAACTCAACCAACCTTGCAATTTAAACCCTAGACAACTTCTAATAACCAAGACTCTTCAACATTAACACCGACCAAGAGGCTTTTGTGATTATTTCACTTTTAATACAAATATAATTTCAAAACTAAACAAGTTTTCCTTCAAAGCTCAGATATTTCCCCAAGTTTTCTTACTCAAGATTTTCTATTGAGATTAGTTCTATGTTTACTGATGGAAAGGCGGGCACGTATTGCCCTAACACATGTAAATTATAGACACTATTTTATATGAAATTTTGATTTTGATTAAAATTATAAGTAGATATTTGTGACTTTTAAATTGTAACAAATTCAATAAATCATTTTACCTTTTTAAATGATATCAATAATACAACAAATATAGTACAAATTCTTTTTTTTTTTTGAAGAGGCTAAAATGAAATATATTACCACAAAAGAGCGTTAATCCTCGCACAAGGAGTGACGAGGAAAACCGGCAAAGTCTGTACAAAATTTACAAAGGGAAACAAATTAAAAAAGAGATTACAAAGGAAGGAAGATTAGCCTATGCCCAATATGGTGAACGGACTAAGCCACCAGCCATGCAAATTGAAGGGAAGA
>Ga0228711_1011613_pt1 | contig 11117 bp, 4 predicted proteins | sample MedpolnodulmetaG_2_FD_177996 | JGI IMG/M metagenome (GOLD analysis project Ga0228711, IMG submission 177996) | Root nodule microbial communities from Medicago polymorpha collected in Santa Monica, California, United States - brown nodules | ecosystem: Host-associated > Plants > Roots > Nodule...
GATACGATCCTATTATACTTACGTGTAAATAGTTTTATGACATGTAAAAATCTTACATCAGCGCCGCCACAAAAGATTTCAGACAAGTCTAATAATTCTGCCAGTCAATTGAATGTCATATGAAATCGCATCAACGAATCCACCACCAAGTACCAAACGAATTCAGCACCTTGTGATGATAATACGTAAACTCACACACTCCCTTTATATCAAGTTCCATCTAAATGTCGTAGGACTTCTCTGTTTCGACCAAGTTAACAACCATATTCGTTATTATTTTTGGCGTCATCCTTTGTTTTCATCATTATGCACTTAGTCTTTTTTTTTTTTTTTAAAGAATTATGCCCTTAGTCTATTGAATCATGTGTTGTCAAGGCAAAAATAAAGTCAAAATTAAATCTTAAATTAATCCAAATTAAGTTTTGCAAACTAAGAATCTGGACTATTTACATGAGATGAAAATATGATAGCTATCAAATAAAATTAATTTACACTTTAAACTAAAGTATATGTCATTTCTGGATTTAATTAATTGGAATCTATTTATTGATGCATTGCAAAACGCTGGATACATATTTTATTTACCCAGATTAATATCCAATCACATAGACATAAGATTTACTATTTAACTTACACATTCGCCAATGAGAGGTTGATTTTTCTTATTTTAACGAAAAATATAACGATGTTACCTGAAAAGGGTGTTCTTGTTCAATAGTGAAATAAATAAGGGAGGTGAGTGATGGTTTAAAAAGACCTCATGGTAGGTCATTGCAATTTTCGTTTTTTGATTTATATGTATAGTATTATTCTCAAATGATACATGACTCCAAGAAAAATATTTAATTCATAAAAAATAAGAGAGAACATATTTTCTATGTTGATATGATATATTGATGGTGTCATGTATGTAGTTGACGATGTTATTTTTCAATGAAATAAACAACTCTAAAGTCGTTATTTGTTAATGAGAACGATTGTGAATCAATTGTGTATGATTTATCTAATATTCAAAGTTTGTTTTTTAATTTAAACTTAATGATGCATTAATTATGTTTTACTATTAATTTAATTAATATTCTTAACCCTTAAATTTCTAAATTAAAAGTAAAATTTTCAATTTTATATTAAGACAAAGATAAGTGAAATACCAAACAAATAATTAGTGTCGTCTAAGTTCAAAGAGATGTAGTTTATGTAATTTATAATTTATTTATAAAATAATGGATAGTCACAAAATTTTAAGTGGTTATTGAAAAAAAATGTTATTTGATAGATTATAGATATATGATACATACATGTAATATGAGTTAAAATTTACAATCACTTTGTATTTCTAACATATATAATATTCATTCTCACATGACACATGACCAAAAAAGTCATTTTTAATAAATGAAAACGAGAGAAAATGTATTCTTTTACGTGATATACTTGTGGTATCATGTATCTAGTTGGTGGTATTATTTGTGATTGAAATGCATGACTCCAAGAGTCATAGTTAATTCATAAGAATGAACGAAATTTGGTTGTGTATAATTTATCTAATGTTCAATAATTATTATTTTTTAATTTAAACTGATGATATATTAAATAACAATTAGGAGTATCCAAACTTGAGCTCTAATTTGAATACTACTTGATAGGATATTTTTTTACAGACCTTTCGACTGAATTTTAGATAACGAGGGTCTCTTTCCCTTAAGAATTGAAGAGATACAAACGAACCTTAAATTTTTGTCCAACCATCAAAATTTGGAAACATTTGAATCATAAAATGTGAAAGAATAAAAAAAAAAGTTCACTTGTCTAGTTAGTAAAACTAGGCTGGTAAAGAGGTTGCAAAGACGTTTGATATATTGTGACCCGAGTTTGAACTCTCTTTACTTTTATTACCCATAGTTAGTTTGTGTGAGTTATTCAACTAGGCTCTTTGAAAAAGAAAAAAAGATCACTCAATAGAAATATTTAAACAATGTAATACATATGAAATTATTTTTAGAATTTTATTTAATTTTGAAAAGTTTGATCATTCTTATAATGCATTGAAATTAGGTTTCAAACAACTTAAAATTGAAATAAAACATTAAAATTCTTATGATATTGATGTTAACAAAATAGTTTATGCTATCGCACGGGTCATATCGAAGGTAATATTTAGCGGTAACATGTAACAAAATAGTTTAGTTGAATGTCATAATTATTCTAATTAAATTCATAATATTAATTATCATGGACATTGGTACTATACCATATCATATTATGTCCATTACATCGACCTTGATATTGTAACATGACATCGACCCGACACAGATTTTGATCTTTTAATTGGAATGAACAATAAATGCGATTATCATTGAAATTTAAATTACCCAACATTCTCCACAATTTACGTTAATTGGTGTATATTCCCATCGTTTTAAGGGGGCATATGAGAACCAAACTCCTTTATCATGCAGAAAAACTTTTTGTAATTTAAATCAATCAATGGCATGCAGAGTCAAAACAATTAACAGAAAATACTCCAAATTACACGTGATATACACAAAACTTATTCAACGTTAATCAAAATGTACCATCTTTAATGCAATTATATTATGAGAAATTATGGTTGGGAAATCTGATTTGATTTTAGAATATGGATTTTAGAATAATTAGGGAGGGGCGCATAACATATGGCAAAAAAATCATTGAAGGAAACATATTAGGCTATAGATGTGGATGAAATTAAGTTAACTGCTTCAATTAGGTAAATTATTATTTGACTTTATAATTGCAAGTGGTTAGGGCGATTTGTTTACCGCAGTTGTTCCTTTTCCAAAAAATAGCACCTAAATTGCCATGTTAATAGGAAGGATTAAATTGCAAGCAGAGTAATATAGGGCGGGGTAATTGCTTTCCAAAAATAAAAGAGCATAAAATTAGGAACATAATCTGACTTTAGATAAACATTAAATGGAAAAGTGTGGAGGAAAAATTTAGGTTAAAATTGGGTTAAGTATAGCGAGACGGGTTAAGCTTTATTAATAAGAGATCTTTGATTTTTATAAACTCTAATTGGGAATGAAGATAGTGGAGGTTAGATGTTTGAGACATGCTAACCTTTAAGGCTTAAGAGAGGTTACACGCTCATTCAACATTATGTTACTTAAAATAAATGGTTTCAAACATATACATCCAATCCTAGTCAGGTGTGCTTTACCATATGACCAACCAACTTACATTAAAAAATGATAACTAATGATATATAAGTATCTTGGCCATTTTCGGATTGAAATTCCATGTGAATGCATGTTAAAATCATAAAATAAGTTGAACTTTTTAAAACTTGAGTACTATTAATGTATCCAAACTGAGTTGAAGTTGTTCAAATTTGAGTATTTTAGATCCTCTAAATTTATATGTAGGTGACCTGCTTGAACTATATATTATGTGATGTCCGATAATTGTTAACTTGTAAAGAAGTAAGCTGTTTAATTATATTATTTGAGGTATGGAAACATCTTGCTCAAATTTTACACTATGTCTCAGCCTGTTTGATGTCTTATAACTTTGCTTCTGTCTTTTAAAATCATAAAATAAGTCGAACTTATTTAAATTTGAGTATTAACTATGTATCCAAACTTTGTTTAACTTATTTAAATTTTGTTTACGCTATGTCGGCGCATAATTTTTTTTATGTCTTTTATATCTGCTTCTAACACTATATCAGATGGGATAATTTACAAATACAGTATATTATATTGAATCAAAATAAAGGTGGACATATAACTTAAAGCAAAAAAGACATATTCATTAAAAAAAAAATTGGGATAAGGAAACATCTTACATGTTGTTACTGAAAACATAAAACAAAAATACATCTCTAAACCATCATTCGTAAGTCTGAGATTACAAACAGAAACAACTTAAAAACATATTATAAAAATACATAGAACTAACACAACTTAAAAACTCATTTCACGATAGACTTCAAGGTAAACGGTTTCATTTTTGCCAACCATTGGAGCACCCAACTTGATACGTGTACCTTCAGCAATTTTGCGCGCAACTATCTTACGCTTCCACTCGCCATCAATTTTGCAGTGATTGTACAATATAGATCCAAGATAAGAGTACAGTTCCACTTGTTGCCGCAATCGTCTATCAAAACCAAAGTCATTGTCCTTTTATCCAATGTGTATTCACAAAAACCATTGTAGAACAGTTCCTATCAATCAAGAAAAAAATAGAATTAATAAGTCATTTTGTCCAATAAAAGTAATGATAAAAGCAATCTTTTGGTTATTTGAAATTGACCCAGCCCAGCATATACCATAATGATCCAAGGACTGAAACAGATATCATAGAAATCACGCAGAGCGTACCGTCCTTTGGTTAAGTATATACTACCATGTACCTTTTCAACTGCAACATCAAATTGATTGTTATTTAGATCAATCAATGTTGCATGGTAATTGATTTCATTACCAAAATCAGCAACAAACATGGAAGTAACATCACAACACCCTACATGACAGTGAAATGTTAGCATCAATAAAAAAGAACAAAAATATAATGAAAGATCAAGGAGCAAATACACGCACATCATTAATATGAAATCCAATGGCATATGTTCGATATTTCACCCTTAGTTCGTTTACATACTTGTTGATTTCAATCAATGGATTTAGATTCAATGGAGCTGTGTATTAAAAAAACGAATATGTTACTTTTTTTTTTTGAAATGCAAACGAATATGTTTCTATTTTTTGCATTTTCACTTTTCAACATATAATGTTCACTGAATTTTTCGCTAAATAAAATTATTTGATTCTTGGCTTCATGGTAACATAGGTTTCACAATATAAATGATGACTTTTTAGTGAGCATGTAGTATTTTGCTGAACATGAGTAGCACACTTCACACTCCAGTTTACTCTTTATTGCAATAAAATCTTCATTAGCTTATTCAAAAAGAAAATACATTATATGCATTAAATAGAAATATAACTTAATATGCATATGAGTTGTAAATACGTTGAGATGAACCACTATGCTACTAATACACATTTCACTCAATACAATCAAATATGTAAATATGATCACCACATCTGAATCTCGTGTAATACAATCAAAATTCAATTTTATCTACAACTTAAAAAACCCCAATTAGAAATTTCTAAAACATGGATTGACTCAAAGAAAATATGATGTATCTAAAATACCTCAAAAAAAAAAAATCACACATTTCCTTGATTATGCTTACCCGTGAGAGGGTGAAGATGATTTCTGCTTAGGGGGGTTAAACTTTAATAATAAGAGATAGACATGAGCATATGAATGACATTCATTGCGTGACAAAGGGGTCAGAAAGTCAAATGTTAGAATTTATTGTGTGGTAAATGAGCATTTAAAAGATTGATCTTAAAGAAGAAGGTCTAACAATTGCATTTAAATGATGAGAGAGCTTTCGGATTTGATATAAATGGCATTCATTGCGTGACAAACGGGTGAGAAAGTCAAATGTTATAATTTTTTGTGTGGTAAAGGAACATTTAAAAGATTGATATTAAAGAAGAAAGTCAAACAATTGCATTTAAATGATGAGATAATTTTCGGATTTGATATGAATGGCAAATGTACATTTAATGAATGGCAAAGGAGTGAGAATGTCAACTGTGAGAATTCGAAATGCTTTAAAGACATTTAAATGAGAAGGTCAAACAATTAAATTTGAAATGAATGACATTTATTGCGTGACAAAGGGGTGAGGAGGTCAAATCTGTGAATTTATTGCGTTGGAATGGGAGGGAAAAAGCTAGGTTAAAACTAGGGTAAATTATAGCTTGACCAGACAAGCTTTAGTAAGTAAGATATTATAATAGTTGAATCAAATCAAAATTTAAAATACGAGGGGGGATATTTTGACTCCAAGAGTAAGTGCAATAACTTACTCCAAATCTTGACCTTTAATTCCAATTTTGATTAATGGCTTAGATTAATTGATATGGTAGGCTTTAATTCCATTTTCTATTGTAGTCAACACTTATCACCACAAAATAACAAAACAATAAATATCTTTTAATTGATTGATTTTTTCTTTCTCCTCCCTTTGCTCATTCTATTCCTTCAAAAAATTGCATAAGAAAAATTTTGCATATATTTTTTTTACGCTAAAAGAGTTTTTTTCTTCTTCCATTGATTTTTTTTCCTTCACCCTTTACTTTTTTTACGCTAAAAAAAATTGCATCTATTTATTTTAAAGAAAACAATTGTAAAATTTAAAGAATTGTATATTTATTCTTTTTCCGTTACGATCTTTTTTATACAACAAACTTTCTCTATCGTCTTTTTTTTAATCGTCTTATTTTATTATATTTTTTGTAAACACACATTTTTGTACTAATCTGTCACAAAAAAAAAAGACGATAGAGGAAGTTTGTCGTATAAAAAAGATAGTAATGGGAGAAGAATAAATATTCAATTCTTCAAATTTTACAATTGCTCTTTAAAAAAAATATATGCAATTTTTTTAACGTAAAAAAAAAGTAAGGGGAGAAGAAAAATAAACCAATGGGAGAAGAAAAAAGTTTCTTTTAGCGTAAAAAAAATATATGCAAATTTTTTCTTATGCAATTTTTATTAAGGAATAGAATGAGTAAAGGGAGAAGAAAAAAGGGTTAATTAAGTTTTTAGTCCCTATAAGTATTTACAGTTTTGTTTTTAGTCCCTACAAAATAAAATCGCACTTTTTAGTCCCTATAAAATTTTCCATCAACATATTTAGTCCCTATAAAATTTTTCCATCAACATATTTAGTCCTTGTACAAAATTTCCATCAACATTTATGGTTCCTAAAATGCTTAAGAAAAATGTCACAGGGACTAAAAAGTGTGATTTTATTTTGTAGGGACTAAAAACAAAACTGTGAATATTTATAGGGACTAAAAACTTAATTAACCCAAGAAAAAACATCAATCAATTAAAAGACATTTATTATTTTATTATTTTGTGGTGATAAGTGTTGACTACAGTAGAAATTGGAATTAAAGCTTACCATATCAATTAATCTAAGTCATTAATCAAAATTGGAATTAAAGGTCTTTGGAGTAAGTTATTAAACTTACTCTTGGAATCAAAATATTCCCCCCCTTAAAATATTGAGATATTTGATAATATTTAATCATTTTCCTAATTAAAGCATACTTTATAGAATAATTAGCGGAAAGAGGGGCACTATCGTGCCCGTCTGTCTGCTCTTTCTACTGCGCTAACACATGTGATTATTTTATTATGTTTGTTTGTATAATTTTTATTAAAATTTTAAAATATTAATGGAAATTATTGATATATTGATTTATAAACAAAATATTGTCAAGGTATATAACAATTATTTATGAACTCAACATATTTTAGTTTGTCTGCAGATAAAATAATGATCTTTTCGTAACATAAATTTATAAATGACATGTTATGTAAATGAAACATTGTTTTTTTTTTTTTTACAAAGTGTAAAAGAAACATTGTTATGATTCCCATAAAATAATTTATTTAAAAACTACATTTTTCGTAAAGTCTCCATCTTCTCCTTCTATTTTCCCTTCTTTAATGAGAACTTTTGTTGAATTTTGAGAAACTCCTCTTGATAAAGATGTCGTGGAAGATAGATTCTGACATCGGGAATGGTTTGCCCTTTAACATTAATTTTTGCTCACATTTGTTATTAATATTTTTTTTAGTGGATTTAAAGTCCAATCTTTAACATTATATTTTGCTCACGTTTGTTACTAATATTTTTTCAGAGGATTTAAAGTCCAATCTTTAACATTATTTTTTGCTCACGTTTGTTACTAATTTTTTTTAGAGTATTTAAAGTCCAATCTTTAACATTATTTTTTGCTCACGTTTGTTACTAATATTTTTTTAGAGGATTTATAGTCCAATCTTTAACAATATCTTTTGCTCATTTTTTTGAAAGGTTTTGCTCATGTTTATTACTAATATTTTTTTAGAGGATTTAAAGTCCAATCTTTAACAATATTTTTTGTTTATGTTTGTTACTAATCTTTTTTTAGAGGATTTAAAGTCAAATATTTAACATTATTTTTTGCTCACGTTTGTTACTAATAGTTTTTTTTAGATGATTTAAAGTCCAATCTTTACTATTATTTTTTGCTCACTTTTGTTACAATTGATCAAAGACTAAGGAAGAGTAACTTATATTGATAAAAGGAAAAAACTTAGATACAATTCCTTAGGTGCTTTTCGTATGGTTCTTAACTAAATTCATGATGATTTCCTTAAATCCATAATTCTCTCAAAGTTTGTTATCTCTAAAAAAGTTGTATTTTTAGTTAAGAACCATACGAAAAGCACCTAAGGAATTGTACCTAAGTTTTTTCCTTAATAAAATATAATAAAATAATATAGAAATACTGTTTTTTGGTGGAAGGGATATGAAAATACTTGGCAATCTTTGTCGGTTGTATTGAGGGGAACAACACAGATGTACAACATAAAAGCGGCTGATAAAAAAGTAATATGAGTTTTTGTTTTGTGCTACTTTTTTGTGAGTTTGATCTTTGGTTAACGGAGGTAAAAGAGGGTTAACGGGGACGATTAGATTACTAATCCACATGTTATTTTATAATTGGCTATTTGTATTTAAAATTAAGGGTATTTTTGCAAAGAAAAGTTCAACCCAAAAATATGCTGAAATGGATAGTTTTCTTTATATATATAATCTAGATATTACTTATCTATGTTGGCATTGCATATGTGAGAGATGCTTTTATAAACTTGAGTCATTAAAGTCTTGTTTACGATATATTGTATTCTTGATTCGAATATATTCCAATCCAACAAATAGACTCAAAACCCTCAACAACAAAAAAATAGACTTAAAAGATCAATATATGACATTAAGAAGGTTCTTAGTTGATGCTCCCTCCAGTCTCAAATATTAGAAAAGATTTCTTTTTTAGGTTTATTGAGTAGTTAATGTATCTGATCTACATTGTAAAGCAGATACATTAATTATTCAATAAACCTAAAAAAAAAAATATTTTTTTATATTTGAGATCGGAGGGAGCATGTTTTAAGTTAACAAGAGTCTAGTCGTGAATCAAAGTAACATACATGTGTTTTGAATAATGTAACAAGGAAAAAATATAAAGGAAAAACAAAACATGAAAATAAAGGAGATTGGGAAAATATTTATAGCACGTACGTTTTCATCTTTCTTATCCTCTTCATAGACTTGTTTTCAAGTACTTATTAAAGGATTCTATCGACTTTCTATAGATGTCTTCCTCGTGGTTCATGCATGAACTTACTCACGACACTGATTGCCTATTCAATGTGTAGCCTGGTGTGAGCTAGATATATGAGTTTTCCCTCAAGTCTTTGATAGTGAGTCTTCTATACTCACGAGTTTTCCTCAATGCTTCCAATATTGTGATCTTTCTCTATAGGAGCTTTTGTGGTTTTGCAACTCAATTTACATGTCTCTTTATGAAGGTTTAGAACATAGGTCATTTTAGATAAAAATGTACATTGCTTAGAGTAAGAAACATTTATCCTGAGGAAGTACTTCAGCTTCCAGGGATCTTTTATCTCAAATTTACATAGGATCTTTTTCCAAGTGGGTCAATAACAACAATAATCATAATATCTACATGGATCAGAAGCAATGTTAGTTTTCCATCTTAAGATTGTTTTATAAAGAAAGTGTCGTCACCTTGACTTTCCTTATACTCATATGACACCATAACATGAGAGAACCTTTCAAACTAAGGACGAGGTGCTGAAGACCATATTCATGCCTTCTTCAATAGTACCTTCACTCTTTCTGTATAAAGATATTAAATGTTAACTTTTTATATTTTAAGAATCATTGATAGTACTTATTACGGATAAATAAAAAAAATTTTAAAAATGTACTCTAAAAACTTATAAAGAGTCTTATATTTAGGAATAATTTTTTTTTAAAAAAGAATCTTATAATGAAAGCCGAAGGGAGTATGCAATTCATTTTAGAGCTCTGAAGATGCCGGGTTGAAACTGCAAGTGGCACAAAATACTTGTTTTATATTCTCTTGTGTAATTAAATTTAATTGAAATTCAAGATTTTAATCTCCTCTCCAATTAATTGTAATTCAAGATTATGCCAAAAGAAGAATGTTTTTTTCTTTCTCCTAGAAGACATTCTTGAGTAGGCGCAGCATACTCATGGTCTCTTCTAGCTAGGCAGTATAGTAACAAACATTGGATCCTGAAAAGAGTAATTTGATTAACACTTTCTTTAACGGTCAAAGTCTATGCCAAAAGCAAGTGTCCATTTTCAAAATTTATTTGACCATATTTATGTAGTGTGCAAAAAGGTAGTTAGAGTTTGGTTTGACTCAATAGGAACAAAGAAATGCTTCAGCATTTGGCTTGAGAGGTTCAAAATTGGGACAGCATAGTTAGGAGCTTCTCACTATCGTAATCGAGGCAACAAGTCGGTGAATGATTAGGTGTTTGACGGCAGAAAAAAGGATGAAGATTTTAATATATATGCTTTTGTTCCTTTCATCATAGTAATATAGCCACTAAACAACAAATAGTTCCTTTCCTTTCCTTTCCTTTGGTCAAAAAGGAAAATTAATGCCTAAAAAGAACATGTAACTATCTTCAACTTTTCATTTTAAATTTCATTATTTAATTCTTAAATTAGAAATGTTTCTTTTTATAAAAATAAAAATAAAAATAAATTAGAATAGTTTCTCCAATTAAATGCTCCGTTCAACTATCATTTACTCATTAGGATTCTTGAAACGACACTTTTTATTTAAAACATGATATTTGTATCATCTAACAAAAATCTTTAAGATCCATCACCATGTGTATATCTTCTGTCTTCGCTAGAATCTGCTAGAGCTTCTCAAACCTCTTAAATCAAAATGGTTTATATTTTAATTCAAAACAAAAAATTATTTGTTACCAATACTAGGCAATAAACAAGATATAAGCAAATACATTGCAAGGAATTAAAAAAAAAAAAAAAAAAACAAAAAAAAAAAAAAAAATAAAAAAAAAAAAAAAATATTAAAAAAAAAAAAAAAAAAAAATATTTTAATTTTTTTTTAAATAAT